>Ga0209679_1000244_pt1 | contig 24137 bp, 24 predicted proteins | sample WorMetHEROISLAND_4_FD_187408 | JGI IMG/M metagenome (GOLD analysis project Ga0209679, IMG submission 187408) | Marine gutless worms symbiont microbial communities from Max Planck institute for Marine Microbiology, Germany - Olavius sp. 2 HERON... ...
TGGACTGAAAGTCCATAGTCTGGAGGACTAACGTCCTCATCCGTGGACAAGCCACGGACTGAAAGTGAAGGGACTTAACGTCCATAGTTTCAACTATGATGCGCTTCGCGCACTAAAGTTATTGAAACAATGAATACCCACGGTCCCCGGCATCGGTTACACTCCCGCCAGCGTGAACCTCCGGATACGCGCGCGGCCTTGAGAATCCCGAATGTCCTACCAGGTATTGGCACGTAAATGGCGCCCCAGGTCCTTCGCGGACATGGTGGGTCAGGAGCATGTGGTCAGGGCCCTGAGTAACGCCCTGGATCGGGACCAGCTCCACCACGCTTGCCTGTTCACCGGCACCCGGGGGGTAGGCAAAACGACGCTGGCACGCATCTTGTCCAAGGCGTTGAACTGCGAGCAGGGTGTGAGCGCTCGACCCTGCGGCCAGTGCAGCACTTGCAGGGAGATCGACGAGGGGCGGTTCGTCGATCTGCTGGAGGTGGATGCGGCGTCGCGGACCAAGGTCGATCAGACCCGGGAACTGCTGGACAATGTCCCCTTCGCCCCGGTCAAGGGCCGGTTCAAGGTGTACCTTATCGACGAGGTACACATGTTTTCGACCCACAGCTTCAACGCCCTGTTGAAGACCTTGGAAGAACCGCCACCGCACGTGAAGTTTCTGCTCGCCACCACCGACCTGCAGAAGGTACCGGCGACGGTGCTCTCGCGCTGTCTTCAGTTCAACCTGAAGTGCCTGGTGCCGGAGCAAATCACCGCTCAGTTGGCCCGCATTCTGGAGGCGGAAGGTATCGAGTTCGAACCACGGGCCCTGAGCCTGTTAGCGCAGGCGGCGGACGGCAGCATGCGGGATGGCTTGAGCCTGCTCGACCAGGCCATTGCCTTCGGCGGCGGGCGGGTGGCCGGGGACGAGGTTCGGACCATGCTGGGCACCGTGGGCCAGGAGCGCTGTTTGAACCTGCTCCAGGTCTTTGCGAAGCTGGATCGACCCGGATTGCTGGACGAGGTGGCCCGCATCGCAGAGCTGACACCGGACTTCGCCGGTGTGCTGCAGGAACTGATCGGCCTGCTGCACCGCATCGCCCTCTACCAGGAGGTACCGGTGACCCTCAGGGAGGACGATCCCGAGCGCGAACGCATCGCGGATCTGGCGGGACAGTTGGCCCCGGAAGACGTGCAGCTCTTCTATCAGATCGCGCTGTTGGGGCAACGGGATCTGCCCCTGGTCCCGGACCCGCGCACCGGGATCGAGATGGTTCTGCTGCGCATGCTCGCCTTCCGGCCCGATGCCGGGGATGAGACAGGAACGGAGCAACGGCCCAAGCGGCAACCGACCCGGTCGCCGGCCCCGCCGCGGGATGCCTCTGGGGGACCGGTCACCCAGCAGGTGGACCGGTCCACGGGGCACGGGGTGGCGCGGCAGTCGAACGAAGCCCGAGGCGCGGCGCGGGGGACCCAGGCCCCGGTCGCGCCACCGCCACCCGCCGCGTCCGGCGCGGACGATTGGACCCTGGAACGCGAGGGGGACATTGCACCGCTGCGGATGGCGGAGGCGGTCGCGGCAACGCCTGCACCCGACGATACCTACCCGCGGGGGCCGACGGGCCCCGACGGCTTGCATGGTCCCGAGGATTGGCACCGTTTGGTCGCGGAGCTGGGGCTAGGTGGCGTGGCAAGTCAGCTCGCGCACAACTGCGGGTTTGCCGAGTGGGATGGGCAGCGGCTGTCCCTGGCGCTGGACCCGGCAGGTGAGAACCTGCTGGGCACCTCCGCGGAGGAACGATTGAAGGATGCCTTGGCCGGGGTATTGGGTGAGGGACTCGAGGTGGAGTTCCACATCGCCCGCCCGGAACACGAGACCCCGGCCCAGCGTCGGGTCCGTCACCGGACCCAACACCAAGCCGAGGCCGAGGCCCTGATGCAAAACGACCCGGTGGCACGGTTACTCCGGGACGAGTTCGATGCCCGCTGGGTGCCCGGCAGTGTCGAGCCGACCCCATAAGATTCGCCACCGGTCCGAAGGTCGGCGGCAACCAACAGCAGGAGATAACCCAAGGTGAAAGGCGGACTAAGCAATATCCTCAAACAGGCCCAGAAGATGCAGGAGGAACTGCAGAAGACCCAGGAGAAGCTGGCCCGGGAGGAGGTCATAGGTGAATCCGGCGGTGGTATGGTCAAGGTAACCATGAACGGTAAACACGAGGTTAAACGAATCGAGATCGCCCCCTCGCTCATGGAGGACGACAAGGAGCTGCTGGAGGACCTGGTAGCGGCAGCGGTCAACGCCGCGGTGCAGCGAGTCGGCGAGAGAACGCAGGAGAACATGGCGGATTTGACCTCCGGGTTGCAGCTGCCGCCCGGGATGAAACTGCCCTTCTGAGCCATGACGGAACCTTCCCTGCTTAACCAACTCGTGGAGGCCTTGCGTTGTCTGCCGGGTGTCGGGCCCAAATCGGCGCAACGTATGGCGTTCCACCTCCTGGAACAGGACCGGGAGGGGGGATGTCACTTGGCCTCCGTCCTGGGCACGGCCATGGAACGCATCCAGCGTTGCAAGCGTTGCCGTACCTTGAGCGAGCAGGAATTGTGCGGCCTGTGTGCCAGGCCCGACCGGGATGATTCCCTGCTGTGCGTGATCGAACATCCCTCCGAGATCGTCGCCATCGAGCAGGTCACGGATTTTCGGGGACGCTATTTCGTGCTTGGCGGCAGGCTCTCGCCCCTCGACGGCATCGGACCGGAGGCGCTGGGTCTGGACCTGCTCGAAACCCAGCTGCGGGAACGGAAGATCGAAGAGCTGATCCTAGCCATCAGCCCGACGGTGGAGGGTGGCGCCACCTCGCACTTCATCGCCGCTATGGCGGCGCGCTACCAGGTGCGAACGACCCGCATCGCCCACGGGGTTCCCCTGGGCGGAGAGCTGGAATACGTGGACGGTGGCACCCTGGCCCATGCCTTTGCCGGTCGCCAAGGTATAGAGTAATCCTGAATTATTCGGCGCAGTTTGGGGGACCGGAGAGCAGTTCGGGTAGGTATTACTGCAATCCGCTAATAGTACAGGATGAACAGGGTTTCCAGGATTAACAGGATTTTTTCCGATCTGCGAAGTCGAAAATGCGCGCCCGATTTCGCTTTATTCTCAAACGATTACCCCAAGGTACACCCACGGGGTAATGGAGTATACGCCCATGTCAGACACGCTTTTCGGTAAGATAGCGGCCGGTGAGATCCCGGCGAATATCGTCTACCAGGACGAAGACGTGGTGGCCTTTCGAGACATCGGGCCCCAGGCGCCGACCCATGTGCTGGTGATACCGCGTAAACCGATCCCGACCATCAATGACCTGGAGCCGGAGGACGCGGAGTTAGTGGGGAAACTGTTTCTCGCCGCCAAGCGGATCGCCGCGGATGAGGGCATCGCCGAGGCCGGCTATCGCACTGTGATCAATTGCAATGCGGCGGGCGGCCAGAGCGTATACCACTTGCATCTACACCTATTGGGTGGCCGCCCCATGCAGTGGCCTCCCGGCTGAGATCGGGAAAGGGGGGCTTTGCCCGGCTGCGTTCAGGCCGTAGAATGCGGTAGCGCGGTAGATTTTACAGGATAGCATCGTGAGGAGGCGCGAACCGCATCTTTGAACTAAAATGGGTGCTTTGCCTAGCCGCGTTCAGGCGTTAGTATGATACCTATTACCCATGGGTTTTCCGCGCGCTGCATGCCGCTCGTATCCCCCGGCGGCGTGTCGCCATGGGGAGAAGGAACCGGCGCTGAGCTGTCGCGCCTTACGCCCGGACCCGATAGGCGCGGTTTGCCTTCCGCGCAATCCACAGGCGACAGGTAGCATGTGGCAGTGCCGCGACATCCTTGCTCCAGACAGGGGAAATGCCCCCGCTCTCGGAGCGTGGGGGTCTGACAATAACGAGATCAATGGCAGTCAAACCGGAATCAGAAGGGAAGAGTCATCCCGCGGCGGTCGAGCTCAAAGCGGCGGCCTTTACCCTGCCCGTTATTCGCTTGTTCGATACCGACATGGATGCGGTAGCGGAGCATTTGGGTCCGAAGGTGGATCAGGCACCGGAGTTCTTCCGCAACACACCCGTAGTCGTCGATCTCTCGGCGCTCCCCCCAAGCGCGGGTGATATCCAGTTTCCCCTATTGGTGGGTCTCCTGCGCGGATACGGCATGACCCCCGTCGGCGTGCGAGGCGGTAATGCTGCGCAAAACCGGGCCGCCGAGGTCATGGAGCTGGCGGTCATGGGAAAGGCCACCATCCGCAACCCCAAGCAAGTCGTCGTCGGGCCGGAGCCGAAACCCCCTACACAGGCTACTGAGCAGGCATCGAAGACCGTTAAACCGAGCTCAGGGAGAATCTTCAAGTTAGTAACGCAACCGGTGCGATCGGGCCAACGGGTCTACGCCACAGGGGGCGACCTCTCGGTGGTGGGCCCCGTCAGCGCAGGGGCCGAACTCCTGGCCGACGGGAACATTCACGTCTATGGCCCCTTGCGGGGGCGGGCCATGGCTGGTATGAACGGCGATGCCGAGGCCCGGATTTTCTGTCAGTCCCTGGCAGCCGAGTTGGTGTCGGTGGCCGGACGCTACCGCGTCAGCGAGCGGATACCGGACACACTCAAGGGGATACCGGTACAGATCTTCCTGGATCAGGAAATACTGCGGATAGAAAAACTCTGATGTTGGTACATCCTAGTACCCCATTTCACCTTATTTTACGTGCTCAGCGAGGCGAGAAGCGGCCAGATGCGAGGCGCGCGAGCTTAAGGATAGCCAGTCCTCTTTCAAGCTCGCGCAACACCGCAGGTGGCCGCTTCTCATCGCGCCCGAAGGGAGCCCCCCCAAACGCGCCGAGGCGGTGTTACAGCGCTTGGCCAGAGCGTGAGCTATTCCCGGCGCGCTGTGCCTAGCCTTGGCGCGTTTGGGAGGGCTCTGAGAATGCAAAATAAGGCGAAATGGGGTACTAGGGGCTGTTGACATTTATCTGAGCAAGGGCGATTGCGAGATATTTTTTGTGCTGACAAGGCGCGGCGAGGAGGAATGGCCGGCCTATTTTGGCGAGCCGCAACGCCGTCAGCGCGGAAAAGGGCCGCAATCGGACCGTGAACGATGAATGTCAACAGCCCCTAGTACCGCAGGAACCGCCGAGTCGGTCGGCGTTTCTTAGTGATCACGCGCCTTAAGGAGGGCGGAACCTTGTCGAGAATCATCGTTATCACCTCCGGCAAGGGCGGCGTCGGCAAGACTACGACGAGCGCCTCGCTGGCCATGGGTCTGGCACAGCGGGGCAATCGCACCGCGGTGGTCGATTTCGACGTCGGCCTGCGCAATCTGGATCTGATCATGGGCTGTGAGCGGCGCGTGGTCTACGACTTCGTCAACGTCATCAACGACGAGGCGACCCTCAATCAGGCCCTGATCCGCGACCGGCGCTGCGACGACCTGTATGTGCTGCCGGCATCCCAGACCCGGGATAAGGAGGCCCTGGCCAAGGAGGGCGTAGGCAAGGTCTTGGAGGACTTGACTCAGACCTTCGAGTATGTCGTCTGCGATTCACCCGCCGGCATCGAGCACGGGGCAACCATGGCCATGTACTATGCGGACGATGCGGTGGTGGTCACCAACCCGGAGGTTTCCTCGGTGCGCGACTCGGACCGCATGCTCGGCATCCTGGCGAGCAAGTCCCGCCGCGCCGAGAGCGGTGCCGAGCCCATCCGCGAGTACCTCCTGCTGACCCGGTACTCGCCGGAGCGCGTTGCCAGAGGCGAAATGCTCGGCGTCGAAGATGTGCGGGAGATACTATCCCTGGACCTGCTCGGCGTGGTTCCCGAGTCCAAATCCGTGCTCAACGCCTCCAACGCGGGGGTGCCCGTGCTCCTGGACCCGGAGAGTGAGGCCGGACAGGCCTACAGCGACATGGTCGCTCGCTACCTGGGCGAGGAGCTCCCGCACCGCTTCCTCGAGGTGCGGAAAAAGGGCTTCTTTGGCCGGCTTTTCAAGGAGTAAGCCATGGGATTACTGGACATTTTCCGTTCATCGCGCCCCGAAGGTTCCTCTGCCATTGCCAAGGAACGGTTGCAGATCCTGGTTGCCCATGACCGCACCGAGCGTAACCGTCCATCCTACCTGCCGCAGCTGCAACGCGAGCTCCTGGAGGTCATCCGCAAGTATGCGGATGTGGACATGAACGCCGTATCCGTCAACTACGAACAGGAAGACAGCCGTGAGATCCTGGAGCTCAATATCGTCCTACCGGAGACTATGCAGCGGTAGACAAGCGCGTACAAAACCTTGCCGGAAACATAACCTTGTAGGGTGGACTGTGCCCACCGGGGCTGTGTTCTCCACCTTGGCCTCGAGCGCCGAGGTTAGGTTCGCGTTTTGAATCCAGTGAAGTAGAGAGCAGGCGTTCCGCATCTATAGATTCAGCCTATCCTTTCCCACCCCTTCGGTTTGGCGGTGCCTCACGGGCCGAATCATAGCCCCGTTCGTCTGTCCTCCCCCATCGAACCTAGCCTGAGGTTTTCCTGCACGGTGCCTGCCGACTGCCTTCACAGTGGTGTGCAACGGCAAAAATAGTGGAGGGGTTGAACAATTACGATGGTTCAACTTAATGGTATTGGGCATGACCTTGGCATTTCCAAAGGATATAAGACGATGAGTACCAACGCCGCAGACGCCGGCGCCCGGCAACAAGCCCGGCTCGGGACCACGCTGATCAACGAAGTCGGCAAGGTCCTGGTCGGCCAGGACACCATGGTGCTGCGCCTCCTGACGGGTCTCCTGACCGGGGGGCATGTGCTGCTGGAGGGGCTGCCGGGGTTGGCCAAGACCCTGACGGTGCACAGCCTGGCCAAGGCCATCGACACCGGCTTCTCGCGCATCCAGTTCACGCCGGACATGTTGCCGGCGGACGTGATCGGCACCGAGATCTTCAATCCCAAGGAGGGCACCTACAGCGTCAAGCAGGGCCCGATCTTCTCCAACCTGGTCCTGGCCGATGAGATCAACCGCGCCCCGGCCAAGGTCCAGGCGGCTTTGCTGGAGGCGATGCAGGAGCGCCAGGCAACCATCGGTGGTCACAGTTTCCGCATGGAGGAACCCTTTCTGGTGCTGGCGACCCAGAACCCCATCGAGCAGGAGGGCACCTATCCCCTGCCCGAGGCCCAGGTCGATCGCTTCATGATGAAGGTCAAGATCGGCTATCCGTCCCAGGAAGAAGAGCGGCGAATCCTGGACCGCATGGCGAGCGGTCAACCCATCCCGGAGATCCCGGCGGTCGCCCGCTCCCAGGACATTGCCGAGGCGCGGGCGGCGGTGGCCGATGTCTTTGTAGACGAGAAGGTGCGTGATTATATCGTCGCCATCGTCCACGCCACCCGGCCCGAGGCCGCCGGCCAATCCAACGCCGGGGGCAACGTGCCCGGCATCGAGGGGATGATCGAGCACGGCGCCAGCCCGCGCGCCTCCATCTGGCTCATGCTGGGCGTCAAAGCCCACGCCTTCCTGCAGGGTCGCAGCTATGTGACGCCGCACGATGTCAAGACCCTGGTCCCCGATGTCCTGCGCCATCGGGTGGGGTTGAGCTACGAGGCCGAGGCGGAAGGCATGGTGCCGGAGGACATCATCCGGCGCATCCTGGATACCGTACTCGTTCCCTGAGCTTAGAAGCTGTCTGGTTAAAACGGATCCTCGCGTCGTGTCGCGTTACGTTACGTTCGGCGCCGTGCCTGTCCAGGCACAGTCCTGGGTTGTTTGGTATTGGTTGTGGGATCTGACGTGTTGGGTTACGGCGCGTTCGGCCCTGTCACTGTGCTTCGGGATCGGACCGCGCGCCTAACCCAACCTACACTTGACGCGAGGTCCGCGCGGGCAGGCCCGCATGGATCTCACTGTCACTGGATTCCGGCATTCCCTCCCGGAATGACGCGGTGCGGCCCGGACGATTACAATCTTGGTAATGAACGGTTTAAGACATAGGGAAAGTAGAGCAGCGCTCTACGTCCTCTTTCGCTCCGAAACCACAAATGGGCCCGAATGAACATAAATTAGTGTTGATTCGTGTTCATTGCTTCAATAATTTTAGTGCGCGAAGCGCATCATAGTTGAAACTATGGACGTTAAGCCCCTTCACTTTCAGTCCGTGGCTTGTCCACGGATGAGGACGTTAGTCCTCCAGACTATGGACTTTCAGTCCATAGTGGTTGATCGTGGTTTTATTGCTGGTCGCTAGTAAAAACTATGGACTTTAGTCCAAGGGTTTTAGTATTCTCTTGGCGATGAGACCGAAGAAGCACGCAACCCATGCGGTCTACGATCTGAAGGTTCATCTGGTATGGATCACGAGATACCGCTATAAGGTACTAACCAAGGATGTCGGGAAGCGAGTGCGGGCGTTGGTTCGCCAAACTTGTGATGCGAAAGATATCGAAATCATCTCGGGGGTAGTCAGCAAGGATCATGTGCATCTCTACATCTCCTATCCCCCGAGGTTATCGGTTAGTGAGATTGTGAAGTCACTCAAAGGAAGAACCTCTCGTAAGATCCAACAAGAATTCCCACATTTGAGGAAGCAGTATTGGGGGCGTCACTTTTGGGCCATCGGGTATGGTGTATTCAGTTCGGGACATGCTACAGATGATATTATCAAAGAGTATATCAGGAAACACCGAGAGCATATGAATCATCATGATGATGACTTTCCAGTCGAATGAAACCTGACTTTTAGTCATCGTGGACTGACTTTTAGTCTGAGGCGTTCAGTCGGCTTTAGCCGAAACAACGACTTTCAGTCGCACCCCAGACTATGGACTTTCAGTCCGTAGTGGTTGATTTTTCTCTTACAATGCTTGCTAAAGAGATCATCCGCCGGGTACGTGAGATCCAGGTCCGCACCGGCCGTCAGGTCGCCGACGTGCTGGCCGGGGAGTATGTCTCCGTATTCAAGGGGGGCGGCATCGAGTTCGACGAGGTACGGCCGTATCTCCCCGGCGATGACGTGCGCTCCATCGACTGGAACGTCACTGCCCGCTCCGGCCAACCCTATGTCAAGCGTTATGCCGAGGAGCGCCAGCTGACTCTGATGCTGATGGCGGATGTCTCCGCCAGCCAGGATTTCGGCTCCCAGACGCGTTCCAAGCGCGAGGCGGCGGCCGAGTTCTGCGCCTTGATCGCTTTCTCGGCCATTCGCAACGACGACAAGGTGGGGCTGCTCCTGTTCCACGGCGGGATCGAACACTACATCCCCCCGCGCAAGGGTCAGAAGCACGCCCTGCGCGTGGTCCGGCAGATATTGGCCCACGGCGAGGAGGCACCCGAGTTCCGCCGGGAGACGACCCCTGACGAGGGGCTGCGCAGGTCGGAGCGCCGGCATCCTGCCGGTAAATCGACGGAGAAGCTGCGCACACGGCTGCACGACTTCCGGGAATTTCTGCGCCGAACGGCCGCTTTGGATCTTCAAAGCCGGCGCCTGCATCCCGCGCGGCGGTCCACCGACATCGGTCAGGCGATAGAGTTTCTCCGCTCGGTGATGAAGCGCCGGGCCGTCTGCTTTGTGGTGAGCGATTTCCTGGACGAGGATTTCGAGCCTACCCTCACCGCCGCCAACCGCAAGCACGACGTCATCGCGGTCCTGATTACCGACCCCCGGGAGCTCGCGGTGCCCAGTGTGGGTCTGGTCGCCTTGCAGGACGCGGAGACCGGCCGGACCCGGCTCTATGATACGGGCGCGGCGGGCTTTCGACGCGAGCTGGAGCGGGTGGCGCGGGAGCGGGTGGAGACCCTGGAGCGGCGGTTGCGCGCCCGTGGGATCGACTTCATCCATATCGACGCCGCGGGCTCAGTGATCGATCCCCTGGTCCGCTTCTTCCGTATGCGCGAGCGTAGGATGTGCCGATGAATTCCGATTATACCCCTATATTATATTCAGGATTTGGCGGTGGATAAATTCTAAGTGGTGAAGTCTGCTAGCCCCCTCCCTCGTCATTCCGGCAGGGATTGCCGGAATCCAGGTGCCAGGGATGGCAAAAACAGTCGGGGTTCGAATGGAATTCTTTTTAAAACTATATAAAGATTTACCTAAACAAGGGCCAGGAAGCGATCGGATTACCGAGAAAGCCCTTTCATATATTCCCGAAATCGCTAAGATCTGGAGAATATTGGATGCTGGTTGTGGCTCCGGCAGACAAACGCTGGTATTAGCCAAAAATACGGATGCTGATATTATTGCTTTAGATGTCCTGGATCAGCAAATCGAAGCGTTCAGGGACAATATAAACCGTTATCAATTAAATCGACGTGTAACTATTCATCGGAAATCAATGGATGATTTATCCTTCATTGAAGAACCCTTTGACTTGATATGGTCAGAAGGAGCTATTTATTGTGTTGGTTTTGAAAAAGGTTTGCGGCATTTTCATCAATACTTGAACGAAAATGGTTATGTGGCTGTTACGGAAATTTCCTGGTTTACCGATAATCCTGACCAAGAAATAAAGAATTTCTGGCAGAATCAGTACCCCGATATAAAAACAGTTAAAGAAAATATCTCTATTATTGAATCCTGTGGTTATGAGTTGATTCATAATTTTCATGTTCCAAGTATAACATGGTGGACAGATTATTATGAGATTCTAACAGAAAGGATAAATCACTATAAACGACGCTCCAATCTCAACGAATTAGCCATACAAACCTTAAAGGAAACCGAGCTGGAAATCGATATGTTTCATAAATACTCAAATCAGTATGGATATGAGTTTTTCATCACGAGAAAAGTGGAATCTTGTCACCTGGTGGAAGCCAGAGGCACTGACAACTAGCACAGGTTTGATATGAGTAGCCATCTCATTGGATAATGCAATTATGAATAAAGCAGTAACATATATGTTAAGAAAGCCGGAATGGCTATACTGGATTACCTTTGTGTTTTTGTCGGCACTTCTTGTAACACACGTCATCTTTTTGCATTCATTGCTTCAATAACTTTAGGAAAGTCCATAGTCTGGAGGACTAAAGTCCTCATCCGTGGACAAGTCACGGACTGAAAGTGAAGGGACTTAACGTCCATAGTTTCAACTATGATGCGCTTCGCGCACTAAAGTTATTGAAGCAATGAACGCAACGGGATCAAAAACCGTCGGTGCCGGCAAACCGATTGCAAGCGAATTGCGTTCATTCGCGTTCATTTGCGGAAAAAAAATCGTTTCGCGGGCAACAGATATCGCCCTTATCCTGGTGTTCTGCACTCTCGCCGCCATCCGGCCAACCTGGGTGCAAGCAGAGCCGACCGCGCCGGCTACCGCGCAGTCGCCCACAACCCTCGAACGCCGTTCCGAGCACGGACCCGTGACCGCGCGGGTGATCCTGGAGCCGGCGGAGCCCAGGATCGGCGATCCCCTGACCCTGCGCCTGGAGGTGGCGGCGGAGGTCGGCGTGGAGCTGCTCATGCCCGCGTTCGGCCAGTCCCTGGACCGCTTCGCCATCCGTGACTTCGTGCCGCACGAGCGTATCGACGGGAACGGTCGTACCCTGGCTACCCAGCGTTATGTCTTGAACGCACCCATGTCCGGATCCCAGTACATCCCGCCGCTCGCCATCGAGTTCGTTGATCGTCGCGCCGGGATGCGCCTGGCCCCGGAGGGCGAGGATGCCTACGAGATCCTGACCGAGCGGCTCGACTTCCAGGTCCGGTCGGTGCTGCCGGAGGAGGCCACTGACCAGGCCCTCGAACCGCCCCTGGGCGCACTGGCACCGCTCGGTACCCCAGATACCGCCAATCGCTGGGTCTGGCTCCTGCTGCTCCCGGTGCTCCTAGCCGCCGTCTTCGGGATACGCTGGTGGTTCGGGGCGCGGACCGAGGCACGCCGGGCCAGCGCCCACGAGCGCGCGAGCGCCCGGCTCCAGGCCCTGATGGCCCGGCCCCGACCCGCAGGCGCGGTGGCGGTGGATGCCTTCTTCGTGGAGCTCTCCGATCTAGTGCGCCACTATCTGGAGGACCGCTTTGGCCTCCAGGCCCCGGAGCTCACTACCGAGGAGTTCCTGGACGTAGCGCTAGGATCGCCGGATCTGAGCCAGGCCCACCAAGGCTTCCTGCGCGACTTCCTGCGCCGCGCCGACCAGGTGAAATTCGCCCGTTACCTGCCCAATGCAGACTATATTGAGGAGATACTGGGCGCGGCCGGTCGCTTCCTGGAGCAGACCCGTGCCGCGGGAGAGCTAGGGGGGAGTTAGTCATGGCTAGTGCATGGGAATTGTTCTTTTTGCCGCAAATCAACCACTATGGACTGAAAGTCCATAGTCTGGAGGACTAACGTCCTCATCCGTGGACCAGCCACGGACTGAAAGTGAAGGGACTTAACGTCCATAGTTTCAACTCTGATGCGCTTCGCGCACTAAAGTTATTGAAGTAATGAACTTGGATACCATTCTTTCTTATACCCTTGACTTAGATCGAAATGTTCTGAAGAAAAGTGCCTAAGGCGTATGCGCTAACCCGTAGGTTGGGGTGAGCTTGCGAACCCCAACAAATTGCCATGTCAAGCCAAAGCCGTTGGGGTTCGTCCCTCACCCCAACCTACGTGGGCTACGCTATGAATGCGGGTGGATAGCATTTATCATTAGAACATGAAAACATCACTTGAACACCTTCGAGTTCGGAAAGAAAGAAGTTGGCTGAAAGTGGCTTTGAGTATTGGTATGGAAAAGCAACTAAGCTGGAAAAAATATATAACTTTTGTTGCAGTGAAGAAGATTACAACGAAGCTGCCTTCAATTTACACCAAATGACGGAGAGGCTTTACGGCGCAATTTTGCTAGTGTTTACCCACTACAAGCCGAGTACCCATGATATAGAAAAGTTGGGCCAAAGAATTGTGAGCATTGAACCAAAGTTTTTATCGATTTTCCCCAGAGTTATGGAAGATGAGAAAGAGTGCTTTAAACTGCTTCGTAAAGCCTATGTGGATGCTCGTTATAAACCGAGCTATACAATTACAAAAGAACAGCTGGAATGGTTGGCTGGGCGGGTAAATCAGTTAAAGGAGCTAACAGAAACGTTGTGCAGAGAAAAAATTGAAAGTTTCAGCTAAAGCAAGTAGAAAAGGGGCCAGGCTTAATTGATGGGTCGTTTTTCACGGACCATTCGCCTAACATTTGGCTGTAAGCGACCCAATGCCGCGGTCCGGCTCCTCAGCAACTTTCAAGCTCAGTGCCACGCGGCATTGGGTGCTTGAGCCATGCCGTTATGTTTTCAACGGAGCAGGCAACAAATCGAGATGATTGATAAAAGGGATAAAATCTTTGTCTTTGAATAAAAGAGGTAATTTGTTCTCAATACAAAAAGTAGCGATAGTTACATCAGTGGTGCTGCGAATAGTTATTCCTTTCCTTCGGAGGCTGCGGTAATTTTCAGCGCAATTATTCACCATTCGATGCCCAAACATTTCATAGTGTTTTAATCTTGAAAGACGAGTTTTTGTATTTTTGTAGTCACTATTCTTTCTGAACCCTTGCAGTATCTCCAAAAAAATGATGTCACCTATTGCGGCCGTTCCTTCTATTAGCCCTAAATCAAGTGCGGTGGTATGGAAATTATCCACACCGTTAAAGTAGTCAATCCATACACTGGTATCCACCAAAATCATTTACGACCTCGCATCTCATCAAGGTCTCCTTCCCAGGTCATCTTTCCCCTGAGGTCGCGTATTGCTTGTTGTTCGCTAAGCTTTATAAGTAGTTTAAGTCCCTGTTCAACAATATCTTTTTTGGTTCTCAATCCACTAGTTTTCAGGGCATTGGCCATAAGTTCATCGTCGATTACAATGTTTCTTCAACTGCTATAGCAAAGGACAACTACCCGATGCAGCCAATTTGATCGACTGGGCGAACGATTACCGTCATTACCTGGCGCTAAGAGCGGAATTGGAAGAACAACTCCGTCGTGCCGCCGGTCGCTACCGCTCCTTTCGGCTCGGCTGATTTGCGGCGTTAGGCCCCAAAAGCAGGGTATGTATTCAGTTGATCTAAAACCACGCACCATCAAAGATCTGCGCAACATACCAAAATCTGAGGTACGAAGAATAGTCGGGAAGATCAAGGCCCTGGAAAACAATCTCAGCGGAGACGTAAAACGGCTGACGAATTGTTCACCAGAGTATCGCCTGAGAGTAGGTAACTATCGGGTGTTGTTCGAACGAGAACAATCAACTGTTGTCATCTACCGTATCAAGCATAGGAAAGAGGCATATTCTCGGAGTTAACACAATGAAATTGCATCCACAACTCATTGAGAAAGATGGGAAAAAAGAATTTGTGATTTTGCCTTACGACGAGTTTTTAACCCTTGAGGAAATCATGAACAATTATGAGGACTTACAGGATCTAAGAAAAGCAAAAGAGGGATCAAAAGGGCAAAAAGGGATTCCGTTGGACCAAGTCGTTTCTGATTTGGGTCTTTGAGCAAGTAAAAAGAACATATTACTATTGAGCCTGGAAAACGATCGGGAAAACCCTTGTATTAGAGGCTTAAGAATTACTGTTTACGATATCCTAAATGTGCTTGCAGACGGAATGATGTATGATGAAGTCCTTGATGACTATCCGAAACTTACGCAAGAAGATATTTTAGCTTGTCTAGTTTTCGCTGCTGACAAAGAAAATAAAGATCATGATAGACCATCTTGGCGGAAAATGGCTTGTTGTCTGCATTGACAATAAAGGAAACGAGGCGTCTCTTGAACAGTGGAAGATTTATCAATCATTACCAGACGAGGAGGCGGAGAAACACCACAAAATCCGTGTGATAGATGAGGAGGGTGGGGACTATCTCTCTGGAAGAATCTGTCGCAAAGTCATACATAATGCAAAGTTCGACAGGCAGAAATACGGCATAACAAAACTTCCGGTTTCAAGAAAAAACCTGAAGCAAATCGAAACCTGTATAGAGGCTCATTACGATGAAACCGATTGGCGTGATTTTTCACCGACTGATCCCCTGTTGCTGCCATCCATGGCACTGGATTCCGGCAATCCCTGCCGGAATGACTTGGCGTTCATTGCTTCAGTAACTTTAGTGCGCGAAGCGCATCATAGTTGAAACTATGGACGTTAAGTCCCTTCACTTTCAGTCCGTGGCTTGTCCACGGATGAGGACTTTAGTCTTCCAGACTATGGACTTTCAGTTCATAGTGGTTGATTGCGGGTAAATCTTCCACATCAGTAGCTAAGAGCACCTGCACTAGCCTCATGACCTGGGAATTCCGCGATCCTTTGTTTCTGCTCGCCGGGCTGCTGGCACCGCTGGTCTATCTATTGGCCAGCCGCATCCCGGCGCGGATCGCCTATGCCAGCCTGGCGTTGCCGGACCGCGCCCCGACGACCTTGCGTGTGCGCTTGGCGCCGCTGCCGGCCGGATTGCTGGCCTTGGCGACCCTGGCCCTGGCCGTCGCCTTGGCCGGACCGCGCACCGGCGACGAGACCACCGAGGTCGAGCGGGAGGGCATCGCCATCGTCATGGCCCTAGACCGCTCGGGCTCGATGGATGCGCGTGACTTTGTGACCGGGGACTACAGCGTCAGTCGGTTGCAGGCCCTCAAGGGGGTCTTCCGGGAGTTCGTGCTCGGCGGCGAGGCGGGCAAAGGGCGGCCGGACGATCTGGTCGGGCTGGTGGTGTTCGGGACCTATGCCGACGGCGCCTGTCCGCTCACCCTGGACCACGGCAACCTGCTGAACATTCTGGATCAAATCGAGGTGGCGCACGCGCGTTCGGAAGCCGCGACGGCTATCGGCGAGGGCCTGGGGCTGGCCGTGGAGCGCCTGCTCGACGCCGAGGCTCAATCGAAGGTCGTCATCCTGCTCACCGACGGGGTCAACAACGCCGGTGAGATCGATCCCCTGCAGGCCGCGGCGCTGGCCGCCGAGCAGGGCATCAAGGTTTACACCATCGGCGCCGGCACCAATGGCTATGCCCCGATACCGGTAACCGGACCGGACGGCCGCCAGTACCTGCGGCGCGCTCTGGTCGAGATGGACGAGAAGACCCTGCAAGAGATCGCCCAACGTACCGGCGGGACCTATTTCCATGCCCGTGACGCCGAGGGTCTGGCCGCCACCTATCGGGCGATCGACCGCCTGGAACGCACTAAGATCACCGAGATCCGCTACCTGCGCTATCGCGAGCATTATGCCGGGTTCGCACTCGCCGCCCTGATACTGATTGCCCTGGCAGGTCTGGCCTCGGAGACCCTGCTGCGGAGGTTGCCGTGACTGGGCTCCATTTCGCCGCGCCGCACTGGGTCCATCTGCTGTGGGCCGTGGCGGCCTTTATCGCCTTGCTCGCCTGGCTCGAACGCCGCGGCCAGGGTGATCTGGACCGCTTCGTCGCCGCCCCTCTGCAGTCGCGGCTGGTGTTGCGCACCGCCCCCCTGCGGCGTGCCTTGCGCCTGATCCTGCTCGGGCTGTGCGGGTTGTTTCTGGCCCTGGCCCTGATGCGTCCCCAATGGGGGGCCCAGTTCGTCTCCACGCCGCGGGTCGGGGCCCAGATCATGGTCTGTCTGGATGTCTCACGCTCCATGCTGGCCGAGGACGTGGCCCCCAATCGGCTCGAACGGGCCAAGGTCGAGCTCCGTGACCTGCTGGGTTATCTCGACGGGGATCAAGTGGGGCTCATCGCCTTCGCCGGTCGCGCCAGCGTGCTCTCGCCCCTGACCCCGGATTTCAGCTTCCTGCGCCTGGTGCTCGACGCGGCCAGACCCGGCAGCGTTACTCGCGGGGGCACCCGACTCGAAGAGCCCATCCGTAAGGCCCTGGCGGGATTCCGGGACCGTGGTGCCGGCGAGGTATCCCGCTCGATCCTCTTGATTACCGACGGCGAGGACCACGACTCCTTCCCCCTAGAGGCGGCCAAGACGGCCGCCGAACGGGGCGTGCGCATCCTCGCCATCGGGTTCGGCGACGAGGCCGGGAGCGAGATCCGGATCACCGACCCCCGCACCGGAGCACGCACCTTGGTGCGGGACGCCGACGGCAACCCGGTACGCTCGCGCCTGGATGGCGACCTGCTGCGCGAGATAGCCTTGGGCACCGGGGGCGCCTACGTCCCGGCCGGCACCGGGGCGATCGATCTGGAATCCATCTACGCGCGCCATATCGCCAACCTGACTCGCGGTCGTCTCACCGGGGGTGGCTACCGGATGCGCAACGACATCTTCCAGTGGGCCTTGCTCTGCGCCCTGCTATGTCTGCTCGCGGCAGTGATTCCCAGCGGACAGCGGACCGTGAATGGAACTACGAATGGACACGAATAGACAGGATATCATTGATGCGGTTCGCGTCGTCCCTGACACTCACCGCATCCTATGCCCCCGGCACGACCGCGGTGCGATTGTAGGGTGGGCTGTGCCCACCGACCGGGCTATGATGCGCTTCGCGCACTAAAGTTATTGAAGCAATGAACAATGTGAAGATGCCTTAGGTATTGGACCATCAGTAATCCAATACCTTCATCTGACTAAATCAGTGGTGGAAGAAATTATTAAGCAGGGTAATTTCTGGGTAATCACTACTGAATACTCATTACATCTCGACAACAAGGTGCAACAAAGGCTGCTTGTCGGTCCGTTGGAGACTAGCCCGAGAACATGAAGAAGAGCGTCTATATCGAGACGTCAATTCCCAGCTATCTGACTGCGCGGCCAAGCCGCGACGTCAGGACTGCGGCTTGGCAGCAGATCACCGGCCAGTGGTGGGATGAGGCCCGTGCCGATTATGAGCTTTTCACTTCTGAGCTGGTCATTGTGGAGGCATCCGCCGGAAATCTCGAAGCAGCCGCGCGACGCCTTGAAGCGCTACGGGGGATCGTAGAGCTACCCATTGACGAAGAGGTGCGGCAGCTTGCCGACCAGCTGATAACGAAAGGCGGTATTCCCTCTGCCGCCGAAGCCGATGCATTACATATTGCGGTCGCGGCCGTACACCGCATCGATTACCTTCTCACATGGAATTTCCGACACATCGATAATGCGGCCAAGAAACCAATCATGCGGTCCATCTGCGCCGCTGCCGGATATGCGTGTCCGGAAATCTGCGCGCCGATGGAACTCCTTCAGGAGGCTGATGACGATGTACAGAGACGAAATAATCGCTGAAATTTGGCGCAACCGAGACGCTTACACCGAACAGCATCACCACAGCCTGGCTGAAATGGTGGCCGACCTCCAGGCGCGCCAGAAAAGACCGGGGTGCAAACTCGTGGATAGGAGAGACCGAACAAGGGCTTTTAGCGGACCTCGTTCCTCGGCGCCCGAAGCCTGACGTTAGCCCGCGTAGGTCAGGGTGAGGAACGAACCCTGACATCGAGCGGAAATTGAGCCTAGCTCCTTTTTCCGAGGTATGAGTTTGGAATTATTCAGGAGAGTGGAGCAAGCGTGACAGATCCGTTTGGTTCGCGTCATCGGCAAAAGTTTTTTCAATCACTTTATACGAAAAAATAGAATACGGAAGTTAAGAGGATTCAACTTATGGACGACTGGGCTGATTGCTCTGCTGTTGAACGCGATTTTCAGAGGGTAAGTGGCGTTTGGGTGTTTCGCGGCACTGGTGTTCCAGTTTCCGCACTCTTTGGGAATCTTGAAGATGGCGCACAGCTTTCAGAATTTATCAGTTGGTTTCCAGGCGTTACTCTCCAACAAGCGCGTGCGGTCCTGGAGCATGTGGCTGATACATTGGAGGCTGTGTAGTGCGTATATTTTTCGATCAAGGTACACCTGTTCCACTGCGCCACCATTTGCCGGGCCGTCAAATTTCAACTGCGTATGAACTGGGGTGGGGAAGCCTTGAGAACGGGGAACTGCTGCAGCAAGCTGAAAATCACGGTTTCGAGATTTTGATTACGACTGACAGAAATCTGAAATACCAGCAAAATCTAGCCAGTTGCCGTATTGCTGTCGTCGTTCTGAGTACCACAAGCTGGCCTCGAATTAAGAGCGCAATTCCTGCTGTTTTGAATACTGTCAACAATGCTCATCGTAAAAGTTACATTGAGGTTTCGATACCATATGTAGAACGGGGTTAGGTCTCTCATTGAACGACACTATCCTATGAGGGTATAGATTCAAGAAGAACCGGTCGCTGGTATCCTCCATCACTGAGAAGCTGTCTGGCTAAAAGTGGTATCGGCTGCAAATGCCCTAAAATAGTCCCTTTTCCCGCTCTTTCTCGTTAAATAGGCCGGCTATTCGTCTCGAAAGCGCGAAAAAAACGCCCTCATTTTGGACCATTTTCGCTACGATCCATTTTAACCAGGCAGCTTCTGAGGTTCGATTCGACCGCACCGCTTTGCCGGCGCACTCCAAAACAGAGCAGAAATTTGAGCCTAGCTCCTTAACTTCAAGGTTCCCTAATCAACCACTATGGACTGAGAGTCCATAGTCTAGAGGACTAAAGTCCTCATCCGTGGACAAGCCACGGACTGAAAGTGAAGGGACTTAACGTCCATAGTTTCAACTATGATGCGCTTCGCGCACTAAAGTTATTGAAGCAATGAAGGTCTCCGAAGTTCTAGTAAAGCTCAAAGCGGATGGCTGGTCCCTGGTCACAACCAAAGGGAGCCACCGGCAGTTCAAGCACCCCACAAAGCCTGGTCGCGTTACAGTTTCGGGAAAGCCGAGCGAAGGGATCATGCCTGGAACCCGGAACAGCATCTTCAAACGAGCTGGTTGGAAATAGGCCCATGCGCTACGCGATAGTCATCGAAAAGGCGAAAAGTAGTTTTTCGGCGTATGTCCCGGATCTGCCCGGATGTATTGCCACCGGCGAATCAATCGAAGAAGTCGAGCGGCTGATTCGCGAAGCGATTGTTCTCCACATCGAAGGCATGCGGGAAGACGGTATACTTCCACCGGTGCCGCAAAGCCGAGTCGAGTATATGGAGATCGCAGCCTGAGCAGTCTCTAACAGTTGCTATCCGCGTTCGAAGATGAATGAGCGTATCGAGATGCCGAGGATGCACACGGACGTGGCCGCCCTGGGCCTGTTGGTGGTAGGCCTCGGCGGCATCCTGATCCCGACCGAGATCCGGGCCCAGGCGGCCCAAGCGCAGGTAGTGGGTTCCGAACCGGCCGCTGCTCCGGTGACCGAGGCACTGGGACAGGCATCCTTCTCCACCCCCACCTGGACCACCGAGCCCCCCACGGACGGCGCACCGTCCGCGGATGCCGAGGACGAGCCGGTGGACCCACGCACCACCTACAACCTGGCCCTCACCAAGCTGGAGGCCGGTGAGATCGATGCCGCGGCGCGCGGCTTCGAGGCCGTGCGTGTCGGGGCCTGGATCGGAGCAGAAACCGACGGCGAGGCCCGCTTTCGCGCCACTTACAACCTGGGCTGGGTAGAGGTCAAGCGCGCCGACGCGGATCTCGACCAAGAGCCGCGGGCGGCGCTTCGGGCCCTGCAGCGGGCAGCCGACTGGTTCCGCGAGGCGAGCGTCCTGCGGCCGGAACATGCGGCCTCGCGCCGCAATCTGGAGCTGGTACTGCGGCGGGCGCTCGTCCTGGCCGATCACCTCACCCAGCACGGCGAGGAGGACCTCGCCGCCCGCCTGGAACGGCTCATTGAGGGACAACGCGCCTTTCTGAGCGAGCTGGGACGGGGTATCGACCTCGCCGATCTGCAGGACGACCCCAATGCCACCGAGCAGGTCCGCCGCACCCTGCGCACCTTCGCCACCGGCCAGCTGGAGCTACTCACCCAGGCCGAGCGCCTGAGCGAGACCGCGGGTCAAGAACGAGCCGGCCTCCAAGCAAAGCCGGACGCAGAACGCGACACCGAAGAGGCCGTGCGCCTGGCCCAGCTCGAACAGCTGCTAAACCACCTGCACCGGGCGCGGGAGCGCATGGGTCAGGCCCGCGGCCAGCTGCGTCGCCTGGCGGCCAAACGCGCCTACCGCCGGGTCGCCGCTGCCCTGAGCAATTTAAAGCGCGCCCGTGACCAGCTGCTCGATCCGGTGGCACACCTGGATGCACTCATCATCGACGGCCTGGAACTCATGCGCCAAACGGGTCACAAGGTCGTCCTCGACGCACGGTCCGAGCAATCCGCCCCCGACTGGTTGACGGCGGACCAGCTGGGCGAGACCCAAGCCGTTCTGGAGGCACGCACCGGTGAGCTCCACTCGGGTTTGAGCGCGGGCCTGGCCCAGGCCGAAGAGCCCCTGACGGCTACCCCCCCCGCCGACCAGGCAGAAGACTCTGCCGGTTCTCCCGAGCAGCAGGCGCAGCTCCGGCGTCGGCTGGCGGCCGCGACGCCTCTGATCGATGCGGCGCGAGCGGCCTTCCGGGAGGCACTTATCGAGCTGGAAGCAGAACGCCTGGGCCAGGCACTGGAATCACAACGTCGCGGGGTAGCCAGGCTGGTCGCCGCCCGCGAGCATTTTCTGGATCTCAAACGCTTAGTCGAGCTGCTGTATCAGGACCAGCAACACATCGCCGCCTTGATCGTGCCTGATGAGGAGACGGGAGCCTCGGATTCGGAGTCCGGCGAGGAGGTTGCAACGCCGGATGGGCCGGTTGCGGACCATTCGGAATACCTCCCCGTCGCCCGCGAGCTACAGACCGGCAATCGCGAGCGCCTGGAGCGTGTCAGCGCCACTATCCTCGACCGGTTGGGCACGGTACTGGATACGGAGGAGCAGATCAAATCAGCACAGGCCGCAGATCCCCAGGCGACCACCACTCCCCAGACCCTGGACCCGGCCGTCCCCACATCGCCGGACCCTGCCGCCTTGGAGGCCGAACGTCGGCGTCTGGAACAGGCCGACGCCCTGCGTGTCGAGGCGGAAAAGGCCATGCAGCAGGCCCTGGAAGACTTGACAACTACAGAGGCCGCTGCGGAGAACCTTCCGGCCAGCGGTCCGGAGCTAGCGAGTGCCATGGATCGGGCGCGGCAATCCGTCGACCTCACCCTGAGCCGAGTGGAGGATCTGCGTCGCCTCTTTTTCTCAGTGGTCGACCATCTGCGTGAGACCCTGCGGCGCCAGATTGATCTGGGCGATCGTACCGAGGAGACGGCCGGGCTGGCCACCACCGAACCCGCGGAGGAAATCGCCCGCCGTCTGGGTCCCATCGCCCCGCAGCAAACCGCCTTGGCCGAAACGGCCGGCAGTATCGCCAAGGCCCTGCAACAACAGGCCGAGCAGCCCGTCCCCCCCACGCCAGAGGCCCAGGAAGATCCCCCCCGGAAAGATCCTCAGGAACAGCAGGCACGTCTGCGGCGGGCCGCCGCTCAGGTCGCCAGTGCCCGTGACCACATGGACCAGGCCGCGGAGGCCATCGCCGCGGAGCCCCCGACCTTCGAGACTATCCGCGACCACCAGCGGCAGGCCGTGGAGGTCTTGACCGCCGCCCTCGCCGCCCTGGAGCCGCCACAACCAGAGCAACCAAACCAGCAGCAACAAGACCAACAGGGCCAGGAAAGGCAGCAACAAGCGTCCCAGCAGGCGGGCCAAGACCAACAGGACACCGAACCGCAACCGACGCTAGGCGATGCAGGCCAACTCCTACAGGGCATACGTGACCGGGAGGCCCAACGCCGGGAGCAGCGCGCCAAGCAACAACACCGTGGCTACGAGCCGGTGGAGAAAGACTGGTGAGACCTTTATCTATGTGGTAACTGTTTCGGTGGTGGATAAATTCTAAGTGGTGAAGTCTGCCAGCCCCGACCGCATCATTCCAGCAGGGAGTGCCGGAATCCAGTGCCATGGACGGCGAAACAGTGGGGGTTCAAAGCATTAAGTCGTACAACCGAGCCACGTTAAATTCAACCACTACCACCGTTTCTTCCTACGCACTTGAACGCGAGATCCGGAACATGCAGCTGGCAATCCAACTCACCCTCTACGAATCCCTCGAGGCCCTGCCCGAAGGCGTGACTGGAGAAATCCTGAACGGACAGCTCCACACCCAACCACGGCCTGCCGGACCCCATGCGGTTTCCGGCTCCGTGCTGGGTGCCAGATTACTCAATCTCTTCCAGATCGGCGATGGAGGACCCGGCGGCTGGTGGATTATCGATGAGCCGGAGCTCCACTTGGTACGGAATCTCGATGTCCTGGTCCCGGATTTAGCTGGTTGGCGACGTGAGCGCATGCCCTATCCGCCTGAAGATCAACGCTTCGAGGTGGTTCCCGATTGGGTATGCGAGATCCTGTCTCCGTCCACCAAGCACAAAGACCGGAAGATCAAGCTGCCGCTGTACGCACATTACGGGGTGCGGTACACCTGGCTGATCGATCCGGTCAAGCGCACGCTGGAGGCCTACCGACTCGAGGCCGGTGTCTGGGTTGAGACCGGCCGCTTTGCCGATGCCGATCAGGTGGTGGCTCCGCCGTTCGAGATTGTAAGCCTGGATCTGGAAACCTTGTGGCCACCGCAGCGGCCAGGACTCGCAAGGCGATGACATATGGCGTTAGGGTGTGTTGACATTTAATCTAAGGAGTAAACCCTAACCTCCAGGCTTGTCTCCTAATAGTACAAGATTTCCAGGATTAACAGGATCTTGTAATTGTTATTTAAAAAAATCCTGTTAATCTTGTCCTATTAACGGTTGGCACGAAGATTATGTCAAAGCCCCTAGTAGTTTAGGCGTAGTCTACCAGGTTAAATATCAACACGACCTGGTAGAGCAGTGCCAAAATACCGGTAACATCGATTCGGTTCCTTGGTTGGAAATTCTTTTTGGAAATTAGTAGTTATAGGCTCGGCATTTGGAAGAATCTAGGATAGAGTTTCAATCAAGGAGGATAATATGATGAATTTGTTCCGAATTTTAACACTGTTCCCAGATCATGAGGCGTGCATTGAGCATCTTGAGGAAATCCGCTTCCGGGATGGCGATTACTGTCCACATTGTAAGAGCGCGAACGTAGCTCGGAAAGCCGATGGACACCGTATTGGCCGCTGGAACTGCCATGATTGCAAATCTAGCTTCAATGTCCTGTCGGGCACAATTTTCGAGAAGACCAGGGTGCCGCTACGGAAATGGTTTGCTGCAATTGGCTTGATGGTAAACGCGAAACAGAGCCTGTCGAGCTGCCAACTGGCCCGCGATCTGAACATCAATCAGAAAA
>Ga0209679_1000249_pt1 | contig 23509 bp, 29 predicted proteins | sample WorMetHEROISLAND_4_FD_187408 | JGI IMG/M metagenome (GOLD analysis project Ga0209679, IMG submission 187408) | Marine gutless worms symbiont microbial communities from Max Planck institute for Marine Microbiology, Germany - Olavius sp. 2 HERON... ...
GTCGATCTCCCAAAGACGACTTTCGCAGCCAGCAAGGGCATCAAGAACCCCACGGTCCTGATCGTCCAGAAGTTGTCTCCAGCAGAGGCCAAACAAGCCGATGCCGGCATTTTAGAGACCACCTACAGCGTCTTCATGCGCACGCCCCGCACCGCAGGAATAGACCAACGGGCGAAGCCGATCTACCTCCGGCAACCAGACGGCCAGGAGATGATCGACAACAACGGCAACAGAATCAGGGACGATCAAATCGGCAGACTTGTGGAGAGTTTTCACGACTGGATCAGCGGGGAGTCAAGTATATAAATCCCTTTTTTTTGGCCGAGGAAGCGCAGGGCAGGCGGCATTTATGATGCGCTGCAACTTGGCCTGATGTCACGATCTTGGTATCTCTACACACCTTCCCCGCAGTTGAGCGGTTTGGCCTTACACTGAATTGCGTTGGGGCAAGATGGCGCCAAGTTCTGGTTGCTTTGCGTTGGAGCGTCGACTACGCTCAATACCTGTTTGCTGAGAGGGAATACCCTCCCTCTCCGTATCACCACAAAAATTAGATTCGAGGAGGATGATCCCTATGAAGCGACGCGATTTTATTAAAAAGGGCGCTGTCGGGTTGGGTGCCGTTGCAGGCGCAACTACTGTTGCAGCACCCGCGATAGCGAAAGAGCGCGTTGAAATCACCATGGTCACCACATGGCCGCGCGATTTTCCCGGTCTTGGAACGGGTGCTCAGCGCTTTGCTGCGCGGTTGGCTGAAATGGGTGGCGGACGCATCCAAGTGAACTACTTCGCTGGCGGCGAGCGCGTTAAACCGTTCGATTCGTTTGACGAGGTTGCTTCCGGTAACGCTCAGATATATCACGCTGCGGAATACTACTGGAAAGGTAAGCACCCCGGTTTCGCCTATTTCACCGCCGTGCCGTGTGGCATGACCTATACCGAAATCAATGCTTGGATTCGCTTCGGCGGCGGTCAAGAGTTGTGGGATGAGTTAGGTGCCGAATTCGGGTTGAAAGGGTTAATGTGCGGTAATACAGGCGTGCAGATGGGCGGCTGGTTCCGTAAAGAGATCAATACCGCGGCTGATCTCAAAGGATTGAAAATGCGTATTCCCGGTCTGGGCGGCGACGTGATGGCTAAGCTGGGTGCCTCACCGGTTTCGTTGCCGGGCAGTCAGATCTATGAAAATCTGGTCTCGGGTTCCATTGATGCGACGGAGTGGGTGGGTCCCTGGAACGATAGCTTCATGAAGTTCTATGAGGCAGCTAAGTACTACTACTACCCAGGTATGCACGAGCCAGGTACCATGCTGAGTGTCGGTGTGAACAAGAAGTTCTGGGACAAGATCTCCAAATCGGACAGGCTGCTGATCGAAGCGGCCGCGGCGATGGAAAACGACGTCATGATGTCCGAATACAACGCTAAGAACGGCGAGGCTCTTGCTAAGCTGGTCACGGAGCAGGGCGTCAAGCTTCGTGAATTTAGTGATGAGGTCTACGATAGCTTCGGTGAGGCTGCAGAAGAAGTGTTCGAGGGTGTTAAAGGACACAGTAAACTCGCAAAACGTATCCACGAGAGCTTCGAAAAATCGCGTAGCGATTTAGGTGCTTGGGCGAAAGTTTCAGACCAGGCATACGTTGCGCAACGTAACCGGGTTCTCGGTCTCTAATCGGATCAGAGCTAGTGCTAGGGAAAGCGGAGTTTTATACTCCGCTTTCCTCTTTTCTGTTTAAACTGATTCAATGCAGAATCAAGTGGGTGTGATCGATACGGTACCGGGATCCTCTTCCGGCGCGCCTGTTGACCTGTTTCTACGTATTTTTGCCGGATCGGTGGTTGCGGCCACTCTGCTGTTCATCGTTAACAATGTACTCACCAATTGGTGGGGTTGGCCGGGGCCAGGTACCTTTCTGGGACAGTACGGATGGTTCGGATTCGAAGCGCCCGATGATCCGTTGTCTGGCGCCAACTACGTTCAAGCGCTGCTTCAGATCCTTAGCTACCTCGGTATCGTTGCGGTGGTCACCGTCTATGCACTGCTGACGCGCCAGCGTTCTTTGCACGCCGATGCGGATGCGCTCTCCTCTTTTGCCGCTTACATCGTAAGGGCCGCCTTTTGGATCGTTGTGATCGTCGGCATCGTCGATATGCTGATCTCTTTTCTCCGTGTTGAGGGGCTCTTGGGGACATTCGCGAGTGAGGCGTTGGTCAATGATCTGGGCCGCTCCAGTTATCGGGGGTTCTATGTTCACTATCCACTGATGGTGCTCGCGCTGGTCGTTGCCTATTTCGTGCGTTCGGTGAACTTCAGTTGGTTGGCATTGCTGGTGATTCTAGCAGAGGCCCAAATCGTATTGTCGCGATTTGTCTTCTCCTACGAACAGGCTTTCATGGGGGATCTGGTGCGCTTTTGGTATGCAGCGCTGTTTTTGTTTGCCAGCTCCCATGCATTGATCCATGAGGCGCATGTACGCGTGGACGTCCTGTATGTCCACTTCAGCAAGCGCGGCAAGGCGTGGTCGAATGCGTTGGGCTCTGTGCTGCTGGGTCTGCCCCTCTGTTGGGTCATTCTCGGTACCGGAATGGCCGGTAAGGGGAGCAGTATCAATAGTCCCCTCTTGTCGTTCGAGATCTCCCAAAGCGGTTTCGGGATGTACGTGAAGTATTTGATGGCAGGTTTTCTGATTGTGTTCGCGCTTTCCATGGCTATCCAATTTGCCAGTTACTTTTTGAGCAATGCCGCGACCCTGCGCGGTGAACCGGATGGCGAAGATGAAAAACCGGGCACCGAAGTGTGACGAGTTCAAGATGAATTACCGCAAGACCGAAGACCGAGAGTATTAGCGACAATGGAACTCGTCTTCCTCGCTCTGCTGGTTCTGTTGATGATCCTGGCGCTTACCTCCGGGTATCCGGTGGCGTTCGCGCTTCCGGGATCGGCCATTCTAACGATCATCATCGCCGCCGCCTTCGGGTTTTTTATCGAGGGTAATCCCGGTGCCTACTTCGCGCAGGGGGGGCCGGTTCAGTGGCTCACTGCGGGCGTCACCAACTTTCGAAGTCTCTATTGGGATGTGGAGCGCGATACGCTGATTGCGATCCCGCTTTTCATCTCTATGGGCATCATGCTGCAGCGCTCGAAGATCGCCGAAGATCTCCTGGTCACCATGGCGCAGCTCTTCGGTCCGGTTCCGGGTGGTCTGGGTATTTCGGTAGTTTTCGTGGGTGCGCTGTTGGCTGCGACCACGGGTATCGTCGGCGCGACCGTGATCGCCATGGGCTTGATCTCGCTGCCCGCGATGCTACGTAACAACTATTCGAAACCTCTGGCGACGGGCACGATCTGTGCCTCGGGAACCTTGGGGCAGATTATTCCGCCCTCCATTGTATTGATCATTCTCGCCGACCAGCTCTCCAGCGCCGTGGATCAGGGGAGCACTATGCGTAAGGCGGACTATAAGGAGGCGACCGGCGAGTTCTCCATGCCATCGGAGTTCGATATCACCTCCGCCAGCGCCGGCGACATGTTTATGGGAGCATTCCTTCCGGGGTTGGTGCTGGTCGGCATCTACATGCTCTACATACTGATCTCGGCGCTTATCCGCCCTAAGATTGCACCGCCTGTTCATTACGAAGGACAGTTCGACCGCCAGTTTTTCATCAAAGTGTTGCTGGCGTTGGTTCCACCCCTGACGCTGATTTTCGTCGTTCTGGGTTCGATCGTGCTGGGCATTGCAACGGTCAACCAGGCGGGTGCGGTGGGTGCCGTCGGCGCCATGATCATGGGGGGGTACCGCCTAACGGCGGGTCAGCGCAACGCCTACTATCCGGCCATACTTGCCGTGATATCGCTGGTCATCATGTACACCTGCCTGGCTTTCTTCGATATCAACGTCAAGAACATACGCAGCTCCACCGACGTAATCGCCATCCTGTTAGCTGCGATTGGCGTCATCGGATTATTGATCGCGGTTTTCTGGAGTGCGTGGCGTGCCTTCAAGATAGAAGACACCCTGCGCGAAGTGATGATGGCTACCGCGCATACCACTTCCATGGTCTTTATCATTCTGATCGGCGCGGCCATGCTGACATCGGCGTTCCGTGCCTTTGGTGGTGAGGAGTTGGTGCGCGATTTTCTCGCGGGTTTACCCGGCGGTTTCTGGATACAGTTCGTCGTTGTGATGCTGGTGATGTTTTTGCTGGGATTCTTTCTCGATTTCCTCGAGATTGCGGTAGTCGTGGTGCCCATTGTCGCCCCCATCCTGCTTGCCGACCCGAGTGCCAATGTGACGGCGGTGTGGTTCGGTGTCATGGTGGGGCTGAACATTCAAACGTCGTTCCTCACGCCACCTTTCGGGTTTGCGCTGTTTTATCTACGCGGCGTTTCGCCCCCGGAGGTCAAAACAACGCATATCTATAAAGGCGCGGTGGCTTTTATCGTGCTTCAGTTCTGTGGTTTGGCGGTTACGGGTTTCTATCCGAGCCTGGTCAACTACCTTCCACAGCGTGTCTACCTCACTTCGGAAAACGCTCCGCCCCCGGTCAATCCGCGTCTACAGGCTTGTCTCGAGGGCTACTTGTTTGCTTATTACGACGAACACGGTAGCGAGCTCCGCAGCGCGATCCAGAAGATGAAGTCGGTTGATATCAGCTATCTCCCCGACAGACCACGCAAGGAGCTTTCGGGGAGCCTGGATAAGGCGATGGCGACTTTCGATAACGTAGACAGAATACGAACCGCTGAAACGGAGGCAACCGAGTACGCTATCGATTATCGACCCCTGCATCGTGACGTGCGGCAGCTGCAGCGAGAGATTCGCAAAATGGAAAAAGAACTGGAGGAGATGGAGCGTAACTTCAACTGGTTCTCCAGCAGCGGTAACGAAAGTCGTGCAAAACGTTTGGAGGAAAAAATTGCGCACACCCAGGCCGAGAAAGAGGCGCTGTCTGCGCGTATTCCAGAGGGTTGGAACGACGTGCGCGTCGGTTACGCCAAGCTCTCGAAAGAGGAGAAGCAGGCGCGCTTTACCTATCGCCGTAATGTGGATGAAGCGTACGAAGGTGTGATCGGTTTGCGCAATCTGCTTAGCCAGAGCGAGTCGCTGGCGGCGTTGGAGGGGGATATCGCGGCGCTTCGATCGGCCATCAACGATCAACCCCCCAAACAGGCAATGAAGAGCATCAAATCGGTTGAGGACGCCTTGGCCAGCGTCGAAGGTGGCAGCGCCATCAAGTCGATGCTCTACAAAGCGCGACGTTCGTTGCGCGGCTCGTCACCCAAACCGGAAAAGGCGCTTGAGTGGTTGGGTAAGGGTGTGGAGCAGCATCGATCCGATGTCGTTTGGTTGAGTAAAGCGAATAAGCAGCTGTTACCCGCATTGGAGGAGTATGAAGCGGCTATTCGTCAATCCATCGGGTTGCGCCAGCAAAAACGTCTTACCACGGAGCAGGCCGAGATAATCGCCTCGTGTCAATCCGAGCATCGCGATGTCTCGCTCAATTTCTAGTTCGCCGTGGTGACCCGTCCGCGGTTGCTGGGGGTTGGCTATCGGGGTTTGGTCGCTGTATGCAGACAAGCGATTCCAAACGAGAGGTTGCGATAAGTCACCTCGGCGAGACCCGCAGCCTCCATCAACACCTTCATCTCTTCCTGGTCGGGAAACTTGCGAATCGATTCGGTGAGATAGGTATAGGCTTCGGGTGCCTTCGCAACGAACGCGCCAAGTCTCGGGATGACCAGGTAGGAGTAAAGATTGTAAAAAGGGCGCAGCCAGAAGGCGGGTTTAGAAAATTCCAGGCAAAGACACCTTCCACCCGGTTTCAACACGCGAGCGATCTCGGCGAGTGCCGCTGGCATGCTGGTGACATTGCGAATGCCGAAGGCGATCGTGAGGGCATCGAGCGAATCGTCGGCTAGCGGGATCTGTTCTCCCGTTCCGGCCAGGTAGTTCACGCCCGCACCATTCTGCCCGCGTCCGGCAATCATCATCGCTAGACTGGGATCGACGATGGTCACCACTCTTCCGGGGCCGCGTAGCCTGCGCGCAACGTCGCCGGTGCCGCCGGCGAGATCAACCAACTGCGTCACCGGGCGATCGAGTGTTGCCCGCACCAGATCTCTTTTCCAGATGCGGTGGATGCCAAAACTCATCAGATCGTTCATCAGGTCGTAGCGAGGAGCCACTTGCTCGAAAACACGACGAATGAGCCGTGTACGCTCCCGGGTTTCCACGCTCTGACGGCCGAAGGTCTCACTCAATAGATGGCCGCGTGAAGGTTGGCTCATGGTCTTTCCTCGAAATGCGATGACAGGTTGCGCGACTACCTGGTTTCTCCGGGCTATTCCCGACCGTCGGATAATCCACCGAAGAGACACTCCCGCTAAGAGGCGGTCGCTATTTTAAGTCATACGGGTACGTGCCGGCGTGGCCATCCGGGTGGAGATTTTAAAGCGAGCAGAATACCAGCCGGCCATCGGAGAGGCCGTAGAGTAGCTCCACGCGTCCATCGCTATCGAAATCACCGGCCAGAATAGCGGTCTCCACCGCATCGGCGTGGCGCGCGACTCGCCACTGCTTGAGCCCCTCGTTCGAGAGCCACACCTGGTAGATGTGTTGTCGACCGTCGGCGGGGATCATCAACTCATGTCTCCCGTCTTTATTGAGGTCGGTAACGGCGGTCATGGCGAGCTCACGGGAACCCTGGCGATGGTTGGAGACTCCGGCAATGCTCCAGGCGGGAACGAGCTGATTGTCCCGGAATTGATAGACCTGCAGCGTTCCACCGAGGTGTGGCGTAATGACTGCCGCCACTTCTAATCGGCCGTCGCCATCGAAATCGGGAAATCCGGCGGGGTTGAGCCAGCGGTTGGGTATCCCGATGGGCGCGGTTTCGGTGATCAGCGCCAGGTTGTTGTCGCGAATTCCCAGTATCGCCAGTGCCGCGCCGCTTTCCAGGTAACTCCTGACCAATACCACTTCATCTTTGCCGTCTTGATCCAGATCCACCAGGCGCGGATAGCGATCCTCGAAGACCGAATCTTCGGGCAATCGAAAGTTGAGCTGTTGGCCAGACGAGGTTTCGACACGCAGCCCCCCGGCTTCGGTTCGGTCTCCCAGCACACCGTGCGCGTAGCGCTCCGTCGGCTCGGTCAACCAGGCGCGACGAATATCGCGCGTACCTTGCGCGACGAGCCCGTCCGGGAGGGCATCGGGGGAGGGAAGTGGGGGTTGTGCGGGGGTATTCATGGGCTCCAGCAGCATCTGGTTCCCCGCCGCCTGTATTTTCCAGGTACGGCCGTTACCCTCCAGTAGGAACGCTTGATTAGCGCTGGTGGTGTAGATCTTCTCAATGCCTTTGGGTAGCGCCGGACTCTCCGCGCAGGTCGCGGCATAGGTGCTGGCACACCAGCTTCCCATCACGACCGCTAGTACTTGTCGCATCAGTTTTGATGATATTATTGCGCGGATTCCCTCTAGCTTTAAGTGCGTAACTTGGTCGAAATTACTCCAAAAATCAATAAATTTTGGTGTTTATTTAATTATATTTGAGAACTGTAACCAGTGATGGAGGTACGATTTCAACCATAGGGCAGCCAGGGGTATTGGGCGCCGACAACCCCATCCCGATTACCGATACACAGGGAAGCGGTGGAGCTTTGGGGGAGAAACGATCCTGGACTGCACGGGGGATGATGGTGTGGTTTCCCGTCAGAGCAAGGGCTTCGTTGCGCGGCGCTGCCATCTTCGACGGTGAGTCCCGGCGAGGCCCCACCCTCTCTCCTGCGGGGTTTACGGGGGAGTGCGAGGGAGAGCGATCAACACCCAAATTCATGAATCAATGTGCGGGAAATCTCTAAGTTACGTGATAGACTTCTAGTACTTACTTAGATAAAACGTAATAAGATCAGGTTTTAAGCCGCCAAATAGAGATCAGGGGGCAGTCTGCGGTCGTCTCTATGTCTATGCCGATTACGATTACGCCGGCGCTCAACGAGCGCGCGGCCAAGTGGATTACGCTGCTGCTGGTAGTATTGATCGCGGCAACCGCAGCGGATGTCACTTGGGTGTTTTTGGCGCCCAAGCCGTCGATATCGGGTAATACGGCACCCCCCACCGTGGCGGCGGGTGCGGCGAACAAGCGGCGCGGTCCGCCCGATGGAGAGCGTTTGGCGCGATTGCATCTATTCGGTATCGCCCAGAGCGGCAAACGGCAGGCGGCAAAGCCGGTAGCGGCGCCGGATACCCGGTTGCGACTTACGTTGAAGGGCGTTGTCGCCCATGACAATCCTAAACAGGCCCGGGCGATCGTCGCTAACGCCGGGGGTAAGGAGGACACCTACTCGGTGGGCCAGGAGATCACGGGTGGGGCGGTGTTGCGCGAAGTGAAGGCGGATCATGTGTTGCTTGAGCGGGCGGGTCGCTACGAAACATTGCGACTCCCTGAAAAGTCGACCGGGGGTCTATCGGTCAACGTTCAGCGGCGACCGGTAAGCGTGGGGCGTAACCCACCGGTGGGTGCGTTGGCCAATATCTCTGAAGCTTCACTGCGGGAGATTCGGGATGCATTGGTCCAGAATCCCCAGGTCCTGGGGTAGTATTTACGGGCTGTTCCGGTACAACAGGATGGACAGTTCAAGGGTTTTCGCGTCATGGCGGGTAATAAGACCCACCTGTTGGACAAGTTGGGATTTCGGCGTAGCGACATCGTAACCGAAGTCAACGGTGTCGCCATGGATAGTCAACTGAAGGGACTTGAGGCGCTCAGCGCAATCACCGAGGCGGACAGTAGTTTGCAGATCACGGTGCTGCGGGGCGGGAAACCGCAAGTGCTGAATTTTTCGCTGGATTGATTGACACGGACATTCAATGAGTGTGGTTTCACACAGCATCGGAGTTGCACAACGATTGAAAGGGGTTGGTGGCCCTTGTGCTGCTGCTGGGCAGTTGTTCAATCGCCTGGGCGGCCTCGGTAACCCTGAACCTCAAGGATGCCGATATTCGGGCGCTGATCGGCACGGTATCGGAGGTGACAGGAAAGAACTTCATCATCGATCCGCGCGTTAAAGGCAAAGTCACCGTTATCTCCTCTCGGCCCATGGACGAAGAGGCGGTCTATCAAGCGTTTCTCTCGGTCTTGCAGGTGCACGGATTCAGCGCGGTTCCCAGCGGGCGCGTGATCAAGATCATCCCCGATGTTTCGGCCAGACAGACCGGTGTGCCGGTCGAGGGTGACGACGCACTGGGTGAGGGTGACGAACTGGTAACCCGCATTTATCCAGTGGTGGCAATACCCAGGTGATCTATTTGCGCTATGCCAAAGCCAAGGAGTTGGAACCGGTATTGAACGGCGTGGCCGCCGGTATCCAGGCCGAGAAGAAAGGTAAAGGCGCACAGACGCCCACCGCAGCCGACATCAAGATTCAGGCCCACGAGAGTACCAATTCCCTGGTGATCAATGCGCCTCCCGATGTGCTGCGTTCGCTGCGTGATGTGATTCGTCGGCTCGATATTCGTCGCGCGCAGGTGATGATCGAAGCAATTATTGCCGAAATATCCACTGATAAGTCGGAGCAACTTGGTGTGCAGTGGGTTATCGACGGAACCGGTTCCGGAAGCGCGGTGGGTGTCATCAATTTCGAGGCGGCGGGTATATCCATCGCAAGCGCCCTGGTCGATCCACCGAGTATCGCCGGTGCTACGGGTGCCAGCGTGGCCGTGGGTAGTACCAGTGGTTCCAACGACATCGGCGCCCTGATCAGCGCGCTCTCTTCCGATGCGACCACCAACATACTTTCGACCCCTTCACGCGTTACTCTGGACAACGAAGAGGCCGAGATCGTGGTGGCCCAGAACGTTCCCTTTGTTACCGGTCAATTCACCAATACCGGATCGGGTGACTCTTCCGTCAACCCTTTCCAGACCATCCAACGCGAAGATGTGGGTCTGATCTTACGCGTCAAGCCGCAGATCAACGAGGGTAATGCGGTGAAGCTGGAAGTGGAGCAGGAGGTTTCCAGTATCGCGCTAAGCGCACAGCAGGCGACTGATTTAATTACCAGCAAGCGCTCCATTAAAACCCCGGTACTGGTCGATGACGGACAGGTCCTGGTGCTGGGCGGTCTGGTTGACGACACCGTCACCGAAGTGGAACAGAAAGTGCCAGGCTTGGGGGATATTCCGGGCCTCGGTTGGTTGTTCAAATCGCGACGTGCTTCCAAAATCAAGCGTAATCTCATGGTGTTCTTGAAGCCGACGATCCTGCGCACCGGGGTGGAGAGCCTCAATGTGACGGGGGGTAAGTACAGTTCGATCCGTTCCGCACAACTGGATCTGAGACACAACGCTGCATTCTCTCTGCCGCCCGAAGAGTCGCCGCTGCTGCCCGAGTACGAACAGCTGGTCGTATCGCTCCCGCCCCCCTTCGAAGATGGCGCGGTGCCGCAGCTGGATGAATCTCCCCTTCCCTCTTTGAACTCGGGCGATGCCGGTACTCGATGACATGGAACAGGAAGAAGGGGCGCTAGGCGATCAGGCTCAGACAGTAAACCGCCTACCCTTCAGTTTTGCCAAACGCTATGGCGTGGTTTGTACGGGTGTGGAGAATCATCGGGCGATCGTGTTCCACCGTCCTGATGTGAGTGCCAGCAGTCTCAACGAAGTGCGCCGTCAATTGGCCATGCCGATAGAACTCCAAGCCGTTACCGCGGAAGCGTTCGACAAACACCTGCAGTCCATCTACGAGAGCAATCGCAACCAAGCCATGATGGCCATGGAGGATCTTGGCGAGGCTGATGATCTATCGAGTATCGCGCAACAGCTGCCCGAGCCCGAGGATCTTCTCGAAAGTGAAGACGATGCGCCGATCATACGATTGATCAATGCGCTGCTCACCGAAGCGATTAAAGAAAACGCCTCCGATATTCATATCGAACCCTGTGAAGATCGCCTGGTGGTGAGAATGCGCGTCGATGGCGTGTTGCGCGAAGTGCTGACGCCGCGCCGCGTCCTGGCGCCACTGTTGGTCTCACGCATCAAGGTCATGGCGAAGCTCGATATCGCCGAGAAGCGTCTCCCGCAGGACGGTCGAATCTCGCTGCGCATCGCCGGTCGCCCGGTGGATGTGCGTGTCTCCACCTTGCCCACCGGTCATGGTGAACGGGTGGTGATGCGGCTACTGGACAAGCAGGCCGGACGCCTGGATCTGGAACAGCTCGGAATGGCGGGAGATACCCTGCAGGAAATCGATCAGCTGATCCACAAGCCCAACGGAATTCTTTTGGTAACGGGCCCCACGGGTAGTGGTAAAACCACAACGCTCTATGCCGCGCTCACCCAACTCAACGACCAAGTACGCAACATCATGACGGTCGAAGATCCCATCGAATACTACCTGGATGGCATCAGTCAGACCCACGTCAATACGCGCATCGAGATAAGTTTTGCGCGCGGTCTGCGTGCCATTCTGCGCCAGGATCCGGACGTGGTATGGTGGGTGAGATTCGCGATATCGACACGGCACAGATCGCCGTTCAAGCGAGTCTTACCGGGCATCTGGTGCTCTCCACACTGCACACCAACAGTGCGGCGGGAGCCGTCACACGATTGCGCGACATGGGCGTGGAGCCGTTCTTGCTCTCGTCCAGTTTGATCGGTGTGTTGGCGCAACGGCTGGTGCGTTTGCTGTGCGCCCAGTGTAAGGAGGCCTACACACCCAGCGAAACCGAATACCACGCGCTGGGGCTTTCAACCGAAACGCCTCTTGAACTGTTTCGCGCAACCGGTTGTGAAATGTGTAATGGTCAGGGGTATCGCGGACGTACGGGTATCTACGAACTCATCCCCGTCGATGACGAGTTGCGGACTATGATCCATGATGGAGCGGGCGAGCAGCAGTTGGAAGAGTACGCCAGGAGTAAGACGCCCGGTATTCGGCAAGACGGAGTACGTCGTATTCGCGCGGGTGACACCTCTTTGGAAGAGGTATTGAGAGTGACGCGCGAAGAGTAGCCACGGACATGGGAGCCTATGAATTCGTAGCGCTGGACGAGCGCGGCAAACAACGCAAAGGGATTCGTGAAGCCGATACTGCGCGCCAGATCCGCCAGCAACGTCGTGAATCGCGCTGGACACCGCTCGAAGGGCGCGAGTCATTGAGGGGCATTCACTGGCAGCCGGCTTACAGGAGTTTCCGCGCATCTTTCCCGATCTCTACCGGGCTACCGTCGCGGCGGGCGAGCAGTCCGGGCATCTCGACGTTGTTCCGGAGCGTTTGGCCGACTACACCGAAAGACGCCAGATACTGCGCCAGAAAATGGGTCTCGCCCTCTTTTATCCACTTCTCTTAGCGCTGATGGCCATTCTAGTCACCGGGGCGCTTCTGGCCTTCGTCGTGCCCCAAGTGGTGCAAGTGTTTGCCGATATCGGTCAACAGCTTCCTCCACTCACGCGGGCGCTGATCGCCATCAGCGAATTTGTCCAGAACTACGGGCTGATCCTGTTGTTCGCTGTGCTGGGATTGTCGATCGTGTGGCTGTTGCTGCTGCGTCAGGGGCAGATCAAACTCGTTGCGCACCGCACGATGCTGCGTATGCCCGTGTTGGCGAAACTGGTACGCGGACTCAATACGGCGCGCTTCGCCCGCACCTTCAGTATCCTCACCGGGAGCGGCGTGCCGGTGTTGGAAGGTCTGCGCATCTCGGCCCAGGTGTTGGCCAATTTACCCATGCGTGGAGGTGTCGAGCAGGTGGCAGATCGGGTTCGCGAAGGCGCCAGCATTCATGCGGCACTGGAGAAAACCGGACTGTTTCCACCCATGGTCATCCATCTCATCGCCAGTGGTGAATCCAGCGGTAACCTTGAAGAGATGCTGGAACGCGCGGCCAGCAACCAGGAGCGTGAGGTGGAGACATTTACCGCGGCGTTGTTGGGTATCTTCGAGCCGGTGTTTGAGTTGAATCAACTGGTACGTTGAGTATCGGACCGACCACCTCCGCAAGGGTTGCTAAGAAGCTGATGGATCAACATGGCAGCGAGTCCTCCAAAGGCTCCGTAGAGATGGGCGCTAACGATAACGTTATTCTCGATCATCGCTTCGGAACCGGGCAGTGGCCCCACGAGTTGTTCCCAGATCAGTTTCAACGCGACCAGGGCGGCGATCGCGAAACCCACCAGTTTCTCTCGGTGGGCCAGCGCGAACGCTCCCGCGAGCAACAGGCCGTGCAATACGCCGGAGAGTCCTACGTACCAGATCAGCTCGGGATGAAAAAGCCACAGACCCAGGTCGCAACCGATGGCTGCTCCTAACAGAACGAGGAGGGTGACAGGCGTGGTGAGCGCTTTACCGACGAGTAGCCAGGTGACGGTAAGACCTAAGAGATTGCCGACCAAGTGTGCCCAGTTTAAGTGGATCAAGTGGGCGGTGATCAGTCGCCACAACTCGCCGGCAACGATGGCGTCGCGACGATAGCGCAGCGCGATCAAACCCTCGTCGCCGAAAAGCTGAAACAGCACCGCAATCGATGCGCAGGCGAGGGCAAGCGAGTAGGTCGCGATCGGTTTAAATGTGTTCAAGGTAGCGTTTATCTACCGGGCTATCTGTTAACATTCGAGCACTCGAAATAGTGCCATGGAACGCTTCAGTTATGTTGAGAAATTGTAAAAAAACCTTTGCTGGTGCCCACCGTCAATACGGTTTTACATTGATCGAAGTGATGGTGGTCATCGTTATCCTGGGCATTCTCGCCGCGCTGGTTGTGCCTCGCATCATGGATCAACCGGACAAGGCGCGCGCCACTAAAGCGCAGGCCGATATTCGTGGTCTCGAAAGTGCGCTCAAGATGTACAAACTGGACAACTTCCAGTATCCGTCCACCGATCAAGGTCTCTAGGCGTTGGTGGAGAAACCCGCTGCCGCACCGGAACCCAAGAACTGGAAGCAGGGTGGATACATCGATCGGTTGCGCGAAGACCCCTGGGGAAATCCCTACCAGTTTCTCAGTCCCGGTGCCAAAGGAGATATCGATATTTTCTCGTTTGGCCCTGATGGCCGCCCCAGTGAAGACGATATCGGTAACTGGCAACTTTAGGGTCGATAGACCCTGGGCGAATCTTCCGGATGCGCGCTTGGTCGTGCGTGGTGGTTGCGTCGCCATAGCGCAGCGTACTCGGGGTCTATGTCCCGGGTGTTGATGCATGAAAACCACCCTCAAATCCCACCGACCGCCACGCCGTTCGACGGCGAGTGTGCCGCACGCAAGTCGCGGCGCTGGTTTTACCCTGATCGAGTTGATGGTGGTGCTTTTCATCATTGGATTGTCGGTGGGGTTTATCGTGCTCTCCGTGGGAGGCCGCAGCAATGATCACTATGCCGAAGAGGAGGCGCGCCGGCTCGCGGCATTGATCGAATTGGCGCAGCAGGAAGCCATAATCCATAATCAGGAGATAGCCGTCTCGTTCGGTCGCGACGGCTATCGGTTTTTGCGACTTCACGAGAAGCAGTGGCAGATCATAGGGTCGGATGAGTTGCTGAAGCCCCGCGAGTTACCGCCGACCGTTACGTTGCAGCTCACCTTGGAAGGTGATCCTCCTGGTATCGGAAAGGCCGAGGAAGCCAATACGCCGCATCTTTTTTTGCTCTCCAGCGGGGAGAGCAGCCCCTTCGAAGTCACCCTTCGCGCTGTCGACGAATCCGGAGGCTATCTGCTGACCGGTCAGGACAACGAGAAGGTGCTGATTCGGAAACTGAGTGACGATGTTTAAGCAGCGTCAGCGTGGGTTTACTTTGCTCGAAGTGCTCGTGGCTTTAGCGGTGCTGGCGGCTGCTTTGGGTGCCTTGATCGGGGGAATCGGGCAGAGTGCGGACAACGCCTCGCGATTGCGCGACAAGACCTTTGCACAGTGGGTGGCGCTAAACAAGATCACCGAAATCCAGCTGGAAGGCGGTATGCCGCGAGCGAGTACACGCGAAGGAACGATGCTGCTTGCCGATCGCGAATGGCACTGGACGTCGAAAGTTTCCGGTACGGCCGACAAAGACCTCATGCGAATGGATGTCGATGTCCGGCAACGTAGCGCGGATCAACCGGTGATTACGTCGGTGGTTGGCTTCAAGGGCCGCTACTAATGGGTGAATCGCGCCAACGGGGTTTTACGTTACTGGAGTTGCTGGTCGCCATGGCGGTGTTCGCCATACTGGCAGTGATGGCTTATTCGGGCCTCAATGCCGTATTGGAAAACCGCAGCGCGCTGGAGGCTCAGAGCGAGCGTATGCGAGAGCTCCAGACCGCTTTCCTGCTCATCGGGCGTGATTCTACTCAGGCGGCGCCGCGTTGGGTGCGGGATGAGCTGGGTGGAAACCTGGAACCTCTCAAAGGGGGCGAAGGTTTCATCCCATTGGTGGAGTTCACTCATACGGGTAAACGCAACCCTACCGGTGTTCGCCGTAGCCATTTGGAGCGCATCGCCTATCAACTGGAGGGTGACGAGTTTTCACGCTGGCGGTGGCAGATCATAGACCGGGCGCAGGATAGTGCGCCCAACAAGCGATTGCTCCTGAGCGGCGTGCGAGAAGTGAAGCTGCGTTTTTTCGATTCCGGTAGTCGCTGGCAGGGGAGCTGGCCTCCGCCACAGCAGAACGCTGAAGAGGTTGGAATTCCCAGGGCCGTCGAAATAACGTTCGATCTCGAGGATTGGGGGCGCATCACCCGGTTGTTTGCGCTGCCCGGGTAGTGATCATGATCTATCGTTCGCATCATCGCTTATCCCAACGTGGCGTTGCACTGATCACCGCCATGCTGGTGGTGGCGCTCGCGACGGCGGCAGGAGTGGCTATCGCCACCACCAGCATGTGGATATCCGGCGCGCCGATAATCTATTGAACGCCGATCGCGCCTTCCTTTACGCGCGAGGCGGCGAGGAGTGGGCGATGGCCATACTGGTGCGCGATCGCGAGGATAGTGATGTGGATCACCTGGGGGAGGATTGGGCGCAAAAGATTCCTCCGCTGCCGGTGGATGGCGGTAGCGTATCGGGTTACATTGAAGATATACAGGGTCGATTCAATATCAACAATCTTGCCGCGACCGGCGAAAACCTGACACTGGATCTCGAGCGTTTCCGGCGTTTGCTAGCGAATCTCGATATCGAGGAGAGTCTGGCCGATGCGGTGGTGGATTGGGTGGATTCGGATATCGAGCCGCGTTTTCCTTCCGGTGCCGAGGACGATCTCTACTTAAACGAAGAGCATGCCTATCGCGCTGCCAATCGACCCATGGCCAGTGCGAGCGAACTGCGACTGGTGCGTGGATTCGATCAAGAGACAGTGGAGAAACTGGAACCCTACGTCGTGGCCCTGCCCCTGGCCACCTCCATCAATGTCAACACGGCACCGGAGCCGGTCCTGCGTGCACTGTTTAGCGATATGGATTCTTCGCAGACCGAGCAACTGGTCGAGGCGCGAGAGGAGGAAGCGTTTACGCAGGTGGAGAATTTTCTCCAACATCCGGTGTTCCAGGATCGTCAGCTGACAGGACAACGCCTCACGGTTCAGACCGAGTATTTTGCACTGACAACGAGTGCGATCATCGGCAGCAGCCAGGTGGATTTGATCTCACTGGCTCAACGTACCCATGACAATCAGATCAGCGTCATCGGGCGTAGCTTGGGGGGGCTCTAGTGCGCTTACAAGGTGATATTGGCGGATTCAGAGCAACTCGGATGATCCGAGACAAGGCGCAGTCCGCGGAGAATTGCCCAGCCCTTTTCAAGGGCACGCCATTGCCTGCAAGACGCGCCTTGCGGTCAGCCGCTTCCCGGCCCGCTGAAACCGTCAATATCACCGTGAAAGAGCACTGCAATGCGTGAACAGTTAGTCATCCGATGGCCGCAACAGCCGGATGGCGCTTTCGCGTGGGTATCGATCGACGCGGATGGCCGACCCCAGGGAAAGATTCTGGAAGGAACGCTGGAGACCTGCGCCGCGGCAGCGGGTGGGCGGCGCGTCATCGTCTTGGTGCCCAGTTTCGATGTGTTGTTGAGCCGAGCGCGAGTCCCCACCAAGAATCGTCGTCGATTGCTGCAAGCGCTGCCTTATGCGATGGAAGAGCAACTTTCGGAGGACATTGGCGAGCTCCATTTCGCGTTGGGGACACAAGAGGAAGATGGCTCCTATTCGGTGGCTGTCGTGGCCAGGGAGAAGATAGCCTCATGGCTGTCAGCACTGAAAGAGGTGGGTCTGCGGCCGGATGTCATGATCCCTGAAGTGACGGCGCTACCCATCGACGCCTCTCACTGGAGCGTGATGGTGTTCGGCGATTCGGCATTGGTAAGAACCGGCGAGACAGCGGGGTTTGGTTGCGATGTAGCGTCGGTTTCGTCGCTGTTCAATATGGCAGTAGCGGAGGCAGGCGAGGCGGCTCCCGATACCGTGATGCTGTACGCGCGTCCCGATAGCGCGTCGTTGGATTTGCAACCCGCGCTTACCTCCACGCTCACGCCTATCGAGCATCCGTTGCAAGCACTGTTGAAAGGCTTGGATACGGGGGCGACATTGAACCTTCTACAGGGCGCCTATAGCCGGAGCGATCAGATGCAGAAGCTTTGGCAGCCCTGGCGCGCGGTGGCCGCCGTGCTCATCGCATAGGTCGTTCTCCAGGGCGGGTTTACGCTGTTTGAAATCCAGCGAATGCAGCAGGATCTTACGCATTTGGATCAGCAGATCGAACAGACCTTCCGTAAAACCTTCCCTACGATAAAACGTATTGTCGATCCCAAGGTACAAATGGAGCAACAACTCCGTGCCCTACGGGGTCAGGGCAAGCAGCAGAGCGCCCTGGGACTTCTGGCAGGTGTTGGCGAAGTGTTGCAGGCTCACCGGCAGGCGCAGATCAATGGAATCAGCTATCGTGGTGGCAGACTTGATCTGGATCTCGAGCTGCAGAATCTTCAGATTCTCGATCGCATCAAACAACAAGCGGCCGATAAGCTGCAGACACCCGTGGAAATCGTGTCAGCGGCGGCGCAGAAGGAGAAGGTGGCGGGGCGGCTGCGTATCGGGGGTGGATCGTGAAGGCCTGGCGGGAGGGACTTGCCGAAAACGAGCGCCGCATGATGCTGCTGGGTGGGGCGGTGCTGCTTGTCGCGCTGCTTTACACGATCATCTGGCTGCCCATGCAGAACCATCACGCGACGCTTCAGCAACAGGTGGCCGAACAACGCAAGACGCTGGAGTGGATGCGTACTCATGCCGCCGAGGCGCGTTCGCTGCAGGCCTCGCGTCCCAAGGTGCGTCCCGTCACCGGACAATCGTTACTGGGCATGATCGACAAGACCGCACGCTCGGCGAAACTCTCCGATACGGTCAAACGAATCCAGCCCGATGGAAGCAACGCGGTTCGGGTCTGGCTCGAAGGAGCACCCTTTGATGTGTTGTCGCGTTGGCTTGGCCAATTGGAGCAGCGGCACGGCATTCAGATTCAATCGCTCAACATTGAGCGCAACGAAGCACTGGGTCGCGTCACCGCCCGCCTGACACTGGAAAGCTCCGTGTGAAGAAGTTGCTGCTCTATCTCATTGTTGGTGTCGTGGCGTATGCCGGTTTTATGGTGGTGAAACTGCCCGCGGCTGTCGCCTATGGATTAGTTCAACAGGAGCTTCAACCACTCTCGCTGTCAGGAATCGATGGAACTGTCTGGACCGGTCGCGCACTGCGCACCTCCTATCAACGAAGAGCGCTAGGCGAATCAGAGTGGTCCGTGCACCCTCTCTCTTTGCTTATCGGTAACCTCTCGGCCGATGTGCAGGTGACGAGTAGTGCGGGATCGATCGATGCTACGGTGACGGGTGGTTTCGGCGACTCGGCGCTTATCGAAGACATGGCGGGAACACTCGAGGTGGCCGCGCTGGCACCGACGCTTCGATTGCAGGGTTTTCGGCCGGAAGGTAAGTTGCGCGTGGAGCTTCAGCAGGTTGAGTTTCATAATAAAAAGCCTGTCGCCGCCGCGGGTGAAATCGTTTGGAGTGATGCCCGCATCCAGTCACCCCGCGCCTTGCCCTTGGGGGGCGTCGTCGCGACGATTTCCACGACACCTCAAGGTATCCAGGCCATTTTACGCGACCGGCAAAGCCCCTTTGCCCTGAATGCGGTGGTTACCCTGCAGAAAAACGGAACCTATCGTCTCAGTGGTAAGTTGTCGGCGCGTGGAAACGCTGCACCCGAGGTTCACCAGCTGATGGAGGCTCTTGGCGTTAAAAAACAGGGCGGTGCGCTACCGCTCAATTTCAGCGGTCGCCTGTGAGGCCGTTTTTTACATTGGATGGGTTGGTTACTCACGCGGTGTTGTCAGAGCGAGGGAGTTGACGGTTGATCCCCGTAGAAATGTTGCTAGCGTTTTTTGTCGCGTCGCTCGCGTTGGGCGTTGCGCCCGGTCCCGATAATATCTTCGTGATGACTCAGTCTGCGGTACATGGCCGGGTGGTGGGATTGGTAGTAACGCTGGGTCTTTGCACCGGGTTGATCGTACACACACTCGCTGTTGCACTGGGTGTTGCAGCGGTGTTTCAGACTTCGGCGGTGGCTTTTACCGCGTTAAAAATCGTGGGGGCCTGCTATTTACTCTATTTGGCGTGGCTGGCGTTTCGGGCATCGGCCGCCAAGGTCGACTTGCACAACAACCTGTCGCTTAACCTTTGGCAATACTATCGACGCGGCATCATCATGAATGTCACCAACCCCAAGGTGTCGATATTCTTCCTCGCTTTTCTCCCCCAGTTCGCCGATCCCGAACGTGGAGCGCTGACGCTGCAGATCGCGATACTCGGCCTGATATTCATCATCGCGACAATCCTGGTATTCGGCAGTGTGGCTTTGCTGGCCGGAATCCTGGGTGAGCGATTCAATCGCTCCACGCGCGCGCAGCGAGCCATGAACTGGTTGGCCGCGACCGTGTTTGCAGGTCTAGCGTTGAAACTGGTTATGACGGAGCGATAAGGGTCGGTACGCGTTCCGTGTACTATTTGAAGTACCGGGTCAAACGGATACCGAAGACGCTGTAGTCGCTCTCGGGCTGGAAAACCGCGTCATCGGCAATGCTGTTTCCGTTCACGTCAACGCTGGTGCTGACAACAGGCGATTTAGCGAAACGAAAGCTGTCCGCGTAGCGGGTGATGGCATAGTCACGCATGCCATCTTTACCCCTTTTGTAGAAATTCCAGTTGAAGTAACAAGAGGTGTTGGCACCCGGTTCCAGTTTTACGTTGAAGGGCTCTTCCACCTTCTCACTGATATCGATGGGGTGTTTGAAGCCGAACTGCAGATATTGATCCCAGCTCTGGCCGCGACGGAACAGCCCGGCGCCCAAGTGGCCATAAAACACGCTGTAGATCTCGGTATAGCCCGAGAAAGGGTTGTTCAGAGCATCGACACCATCCCCAATCTCCCTTCCCCAGGAGTTGTAACCCAATCCTCCCAGCCAGTCCCAAGAGTACTTGGACTGCGTGCCTGGAAGTCGATATCCCAACGTGATGCGTATATCGGATCCCAGATAAGCGGTTGACGTTTTGGCATCGACCCCTAGCTGAGTCGATCCGTCGTAGTCGAGTTCCCCGATGTAGCCGAGAAAATCGATCCCGTAGATCAGACCTTTCGAATCCCGGGTGTAGGTGTCGTAAGAGAGGTTCATGGTGTAACGAGCCCCCGACTCCTCGAGGAGTCGGGTACTGGTACCGGCCACAAACTCTTCCCAGATGTGACCTTGGGCCCCGATCTCTAAACCGAGTTGCCCTTTGGCCGACGCATTAGAAGACAGCAAGAGGCTCGCTAGTGCTAGAACGGTGGTGATCAAACGTGTGCGAGGCAGCATTGTCACTCCTGCAGACACCGATTGCGGTGGTTTATTGAGTTCTTGTGACACGGAGTATACCCAGCTTGGTCATCGTAAACCAATTGAAAGTAATTTCTTAGTATATCGACACAAATTTATGATATTAAAGCCTTTTGCATTAGTATCCGATGCATTAGTATCGGTAAACACTTTATTTCATTGTGATATGTATGTTTTTAGCCAATCTTCTGTGAGTCAACCGGCATGTTAGTCATTATTGGTTATGTGGTAGTGGTCGGTGCTGTATTGGGTGGTTTCATGATGACGGGGGGCCATCTGGCCATACTCTGGCAGCCCGTGGAGGTGCTCATCATCGGCGGATCGGCGCTGGCTGCGTTCGCCGTCAGTTCGGGTGTGAAGACCCTGAAAGCCACGATGGGCACCATTCCCAAGGTGTTGGGTGGATCCCCCTACGACAAGACCATGTATATGGAGACGTTGACGCTGCTCAGCGATATTTTCAACAAGGCCCGCCGCGACGGGTTGATGTCCATCGAGGATGACATTGAGAATCCCGAAAGCAGTACGCTGCTTCAAAAGGCGCCGAAAGTACTCAAAGATCACCATGCCGTGGAGTTCATCACCGACTACTTGCGACTGATGGTCAGTGGGAATCTGGATTCCCACGAGCTGGACAATCTCATGGATCTCGAGATCGAGACCCACCACCATGAAGCGCTCAAGCCTGTGGACGCGGTCCGCAAATTGGCGGACGGGCTTCCCGCGTTTGGTATCGTGGCCGCGGTACTGGGTGTGGTCCATACCATGGAGTCGGTGAGCATACCGCCGGCGGAGCTCGGTAAACTGATCGCGGCTGCTCTGGTAGGTACCTTTCTCGGTATCTTGCTGGCTTACGGATTTGTCAGCCCGGTTGCCAACCTGATGGAGGTGCATGTGGATGAATCCACCAAGTACTTCCAAACCATCAAATCGGGCATGATCGCCTTCGTCAATGGCTCTCCCCCGCCGACCGCAGTGGAGTTCGCGCGCAAGGTCGCCTATTCCACCGAAAGGCCCAGTTTCCTCGAATTGGAGGAGCACCTACGCAACGCCAAGGGGGGATAGCGCTCACATCTCGTGAGTCGGAGATGCCGTTATGAGCCTCGACGAAAAACGCCCCATAATCATCAAGAAGGTCAAGAAAGCCGAGCATGGTCACCATGGCGGCGCCTGGAAAATCGCGTACGCTGATTTTGTCACGGCGATGATGGCCTTCTTCCTGTTGATGTGGCTGCTGGGCTCCACGACCAAGGCAGAGCGCCAGAGTATCGCGGAGTATTTCCAGAATCCGTTGCGGGTTTCGCTGATGGGCGGATCAGATGCGGGAGATGCCACCTCTATCATCCAGGGCGGGGGTGAGGACCTGTCGCGATCGACCGGGCAGGTGAACCGCACTGCCGAAGGGACTCGCGAAATCGTTACACGCGTCGCCGAAAAGGCGGAGGGGCGCTGGGGCGAATTTGGCCGCAAACTCCAGTCGAAGATTGAAGAGAGTGCAGTCCTCAGCAAATTCAAGAACCAGCTCAGAATCGACATCACCAGCGAAGGGTTGCGCATTCAGATCGTCGATGAAGAGAGCCGGCCGATGTTCGCGGCCGGCAGCGCCCGTTTGGAGCCTTATGCTCGCGAGATCATCAGCGAGATCACCCCGTTGGTGGCAGGTCTGCCCAACAAAGTGAGCGTGACGGGTCACACCGACTCCACGCCTTATGGATCGAACGAAATGGGTTACACAAACTGGGAGCTTTCGGCGGATCGGGCCAATGCCGCACGCCGCGAGATGAACTTCAATGGTCTTCCCGATAGGCAGGTCATTCGCGTTACCGGGCTTGCATCGTCACTGCCGCTGGAGCCCAACAACCCCACCAGTCCGACCAATCGACGAATTGCTGTCATCGTACTCAACAAAGAGGCCGAGGAGGAGCTACAGCGTCAGATCCAACAAAACCTCGATATCAGCGAGGCGGCGAACAAGGAGTCTGAAAAGATACCTCAACCCGCCATAGAGGAGACGCCACCTCCGCCTGAAACTGAGGCGACGCCGGAGCCCGAACCTGTGCCAGAGCAGGAAGCTACGCCACCTGCGGATGAAGTGGTCGAGGAGTCGTCCGCACCCGAGGCGGATAAGGAAGAGATTGCGCCTCCGCCACCTAAACGACCTCAGCCAAAACTGCCGCCACGGCGGAGCAACGAACTCAATCCCATCCGGCCCCCTAGCCTGCCGGCGATACCGGGATTGAGCAGGCAATAACCGATGATGGTGCGAACGGACTCCATGCGACTGCCGGGCTTGCCACCTATTGTTCTGGCGTTAACCGCGCAAGGCGTGGCGGTGTTGGTGGTGGCGACTATGGTTTGGTTAGCCGCGCAGTTCGCGGTGTTTGTGCCACGGGTTTCTGTCCTGGTTTGGGGTGTTGGGATCCCGGCGGCAGCGCTGGGCAAGCGATGGAGTCTGCCACGCTGATGGTGGCCGCTGCAACTGCTATTCGCACCCGCCTTTTTTGGGGATTTATATACTTGACTCCCTGCTGATCCAGTCGTGAAAACTCTCCACAAGTCTGCCGATTTGATCGTCCCTGATTCTGTTGCTGTTGCTGTCGATCATTTCCTGGCCGTCTGGTTGCCGGAGGT
>Ga0209679_1000250_pt1 | contig 23477 bp, 23 predicted proteins | sample WorMetHEROISLAND_4_FD_187408 | JGI IMG/M metagenome (GOLD analysis project Ga0209679, IMG submission 187408) | Marine gutless worms symbiont microbial communities from Max Planck institute for Marine Microbiology, Germany - Olavius sp. 2 HERON... ...
GCGGACGCTCTGTTTAGTTCCACAAAACAGCCGGCTTTGTAGCAGAGTTTTTTGTTGGGATTCAAATTGAGTTTTCCTAGCCACGAGCGAAACGTTTGGGTTCTCTGCTTTGAGGTTCTTATACCTCGCAAGAAAACCTCTTTGCCAACAGAACGCTAGGAAGGGGAGTTAAAGGAGTGTGGCGGGAACAGTTGTAGCGAGAGGGAAATTACCCACTAAACGGGGCGGGTTCTGAATCGCGAACCCGCCCGCCTCGTATTCTGTAGTTATTCGCTTCTGCTGGTGATCTCTATTAAGTGATAGCCAAACTGCGTCTGAACCGGGCCGTGAATAGTATTCAATTCACCACTGAAGATGACGTCGTCAAACTCCTTGACCATTTGACCCTGGCTGAAGTTACCCAGATCTCCACCCTGTTGTCCTGAAGGACATCGGGAATGGGTTTTGGCGACTTCTGCAAAATCTTTACCTGCAAGAATTTCCTGCTTCAGTTGTTCGCACTGTTCAGCGGTGTCTACCAGTATGTGTCTTGCACTTGCGGTGGGCATGAACCTCTCCTCACTCTATGTAGGGTGGGCGTAGTCCACGCGGTTTTGTATTTGGTGGGCATTGCCCACTCTACGCTAAAATTCTATTCCAAATAGATGTCATCGTTTTCGATAACGATGGTTTCCGGTGTTAACGATTCGCCGGCACAAGGCCCGAATTCACAGTAGCCATCATCTACGCGAAACATAGCACCGTGTGTCGCGCACTGCAGGAACTGTCCCTCGCTATCCATAAATCGATCGGGTACCCAATTCAATGGTGTACCCACGTGGGGACAACTGTTTTTATAAGCGAGTATTTTGCCTTCGTGGTACACCACGAACAGGCTAATGATTTTTCCGTCGACCTCTAAATCGAAGCCTTTGGTTCTGTTCTCCTTGACTTCGTTCACGCTACAAAGTTTATGCATGCCCTGCTGACTCTCGATGCTTGTTACAACCAGTCGGTAAGCTGAATACCGATCCCCAAGGTATTCACCCGGTGGTTATAGTCGATGAGACTTTCACCGTATCCACTGAACCACTGCACGTAACCGCGAAGGCGCTTGTGCAGGGGAAAACTCCAATCCAACTGATAGGCACCGTAGTTCTTGCTCCGATCGAGATTGTTCCTGAGCATGACGCTGAAGGAGTGCCCGCTACGCTTGTAGACGGAGAACAACTCGAAGTTACCCATATACTCCGTGATATCGGGATTGTCGTCCGAGTTGGCGTTCTCATCGATACGCCCCCACAGCTTCAAACCCAGGATCCCGCGATCCTTTTCGAACAGGAACTGGGCGAAGTAGCGATTCCAACTGCGCGACAACGTCCCACCGCGCCCATTGGACTGGTGATTCAATCCCACTCGAAAAGCGCTGAATCGATAACCCGGGAAATTCCAACGGATGGGATAGGAGTACCAGAACTCGGGTTCGTGGTTGTAATCACGAACGGGTTTGGAGAGCCCGTTGTTTTCCCAGACCTGCCAAAACGCACGCATGGTATAACCGACGAAGAAACCGTCGCCCTCACGCCAGACGTCATCCGCGATGGACGATTTGATACTGATCTGAAACTTCGACTCCAGCTTTTCAAAACCTTCGGCATCGGTACCGAACTGTTGCCTGAACGGCGCTTCGTTGTAATCGTCGAAATTGTAACTGGCGAACAGCAGGTAGTTGGGACGATGCGGCGTCATCACAAAAGGTTCGGTGGCCGTTTTACGTTCGATGGCGGCACGCCGTTCGATGGGGTACTGCTCGGCGAATAGCGCCTCCTTAATGCACTGCTCGCGGAGCTGTCCGATAGTCACGTCGTGTTCTGCGGTCTTGGCGGCAGAGGCGACGCACTCCTTGACAAATTCATCGTCGACCGCACCCGCCACGGCACTGAATCCCAGCGCGAAGATAACCGTCATGAGCTGAACGAGAGAACGGGGAGGCATGAGTACGTTCCGGTTTTGAGTAGCGCAATTATAATGGTAGCTATGTTAAAGGGGTATGGGGAGTCGAACGTTGCGGAACGCCTCCCGATAGTCCGTGAGTAGGGAACGTGATTCCTGAATATGTACCCCCTCACCCCTGCCCTCTCCCCGTTACAGGTGGAGAGGGAGAGCGCCTTGCTTCATCGAGTCGATGACATAACCACTCGACTAGGCGACGTTCACCCAACCTAGCAAAGTAGCGATAGAAAGTACCTCTCCCCGTGGGAGAGGTATTGGGGTGAGGGCGAACGCTAACTCCACTGCCATTCGCAGCAGTAGCATTTGGATTTACCCATCAGCTCCTGGAGACACTCCTCTGCGCTACGACCCGTGGTATCCAGCATGTAGTTGGAGGCCTGATAGTAGGGTTCGCGTTCGGCGAGAATGTGTTTAAGGTCTTCCATCGCCTCGTCCATCCTTCCGTCCATGGGCCTGAAATCGCCCTGTTCGGCGACGCGCTGCATATGCTCTTCGGGATCGGCGCGCAGCCACACCGTATAGAAACTGCTGAGTAGCAGATCGAAGGTCTGTTTCTCCGACACCAGACTACCACCCACCTCCAGCACCACTTTGTCGTGGGTCTCGAGCACCTCCTTGAGCGCCTGACGCTCCAGGCGGCGGTAAGTGCGTTGTCCGCGCAACGAAAAGATTTCGCTGACATCCATTCCCGCTATGCGCTCGATGACGTCCCCCAACTTAACGAAAGGAATCTGGAACTCTTCCGCCAGGCGGCTTCCCAGCGTCGTCTTACCCGCACCCCGCAGACCGACCAGTGCGATACCACCCACCTGCCCTTGGGGGCCTGCATGGTGTTTGAGCAGCAGCTTGTAAGCCTCTTTCTGTTCTTCGCGGGTGAGACGACCGATAAAGTCGCGCAGTGGCGCCAGGTCGATTTCGGTACTGTGGTTGCCGGGCAACAGATCGCCCATCCCCACGTCCATCGCCTCGGCGATTCGCCACAACATGGAGATGGACATGTTGGCCTTGCCGGTCTCCACTTGCGCGAGATAGCGCTCCGAGACACCGGAGTGTTTGGCCAGATCTTTACGCGTGATGCCGCGCTGCGCCCGCATCCCGCGCACGCGTTCGCCGATGCGATGGATATACTCGGTGACCGACTCCAGAGAATCGCTCTCTTCGTCCAGCAGCAGTTCCACTTCGCCTTTTTCCTGAGCCATCTATCGGCTCACTATTTGGTTGGCTTCAAACCTGATCAGTAGGTCTCGACATGATAACGACCCGCCTTGCGCATTTCCGGTCGCAGCGAATTCCAATCCAATCCTTCCTGTTGACAGATCTCGGCGAACGATTGTTCCACGCCGTCTTCCATACCCTTCAAACCACAGATAAAGACATAGGTGTCTTCGCTCTTCAGCAACTCCGCCACATCCTTGGCGCGTTTGAGCATCCGGTCCTGTACGTACTCCTTGGGTTGATCGGGGAGCCGTGAAAAGACCAATTCCTGATCCAACAGCGACTTGGGCAGTTTCTGCAACGGCCCGAAGTAGGGAAGCTCTTCCGGCGAGCGCGCACCGAAAAACAACAAAAGCTTGCCCGGCGCATCGGGCATGTGGCGGCGGCGGCGTTCGGTCATGGCACGAAACGGCGCGGAACCGGTTCCCGTGCAGATCATGATGATGTTGGCGGTGGAATGGTTGGGCATGAGGAAGGTACCACCGAAGGGGCCGGTCACCTGCACCTCGTCGTCTTTTTTCACATCGCACATGAAATTGGAGCCCACACCGCTAAAAGCCTCCCCATCCTTTTCACCCTGCACTCTCTTGATCGTGAGCGCGAGGTTGTTGTGGTTGGGGCGCTCGCCGTCGCGTGAACTGGCCACCGAGTAGAGCCGCATCATGTGGGGCTGACCCTTCTCGTTGGTACCGGGGGGAATAACGCCGATACTCTGACCTTCGAGCACCGGAAAGGCCGTCTTGCCGAAATCCAACACGATATGATGAATATCCGATTCGGCATCGTCGTCGGTAATGCGATAGTTACCCGCGACGCGCGCAGTGATCGGTGCCTCGCGAGTGTACAAATTGGTATAGGGATGCGCGGCCGACCAGGGTGGAGGCACCTTGCCGCCCTCGGCGGCATGCGCCACCTCCAATATATCGGTGACTTCCTGTTCTACAGCCTCTTCGCCAACCGTCTCATCCGCTTCCGCCTCATCGAGCTCCTCCTGCTCGGGAAGCTCGTCCCAGGTAAATTGATCGTCGACCGAATGGTAGGAGGTCACCATGCGCCAGTTGTCGATGGCACCCGTCGGACACGGCCCGATACAGTCCAGGCAAAACTTGCACTTGGCGGCATCGACCACGTAGTTGTCGTCGTTATGCGTAATCGCATCGATGGGGCACGTCTCTTGACACGTGTTGCACCGGATACAGATTTCCGGGTCGATGAGGTGTTGGCGGGTGGGCTGCATGGATTCTCCAGAACCGGTTGTTAGAGCGTATGCGATAAACCTAGTTACGATCTGACGCCATTTATAATCTCTGGCGTCCTTAAGACGACATATTTAACCGAGCCCCCGGAAGCAGTGCTTGTCGCTTCTCACCCATCCCCTGGGGGGGTTGGGGTGCGGGGCAAAGTCATAACGACTCTCCCCTCATCCTAACCTTCTCCCCGCGGGAGAAGGAACCCCACGACCCGCATTCGTACCGACCATTGACCGCGAACCCGGCAGCCCATGCCTCACCGTGATCAGGAACCGCGAGCTGCACGTACTCGAACTCTCCCGGCTTGTTGTCGATGCCCACCTTGGGCTCGGCGATCCAGCCGGCAAACTTGCCCGGCTCGGTGACGGGCTGCATCAGCTCCGCCAGATACTTCAGGTCGTCCTCGGTCGGCAGCCACTCATCGCGCTTCGCGTTCCACTCGTCTTCGCTCATCACCTGACCGTCGGTGCTGATGAAGTGGTCAACAAATTCACCCACGCGACGGTTGAACGCCGCACTGGGCAACTTAAGCTCGAAGTCGATTCCGATTTTGGCAATGATTTTGTTCCACCGGTTCACGCCGCCCTGGGCGTCTTTGGTGTAGTCGTCATTCAAACGCGCGTTAATGGCGTTGAGCGCCGGCTCGTCGACGGTCTTGATCTCGCCGTCGATCACCTTCTGCACGGGATAGGTGTCGTTCTCCAACACATGATCATCTTCGATCTTGGTCTCCTGAAAACGACCCTTGAGTCCGGCGTTGAAGGCATTGGCCGCGTTGGTGGAGACCTCGGCACCGAACAGATCCTTGGTGACCGAATAGTGGAAGTTCACTTTGCGCTGGATCAACGGCAGATCGATCACACCCAATTTGCGTACCGCTTCGACGTCGTTGGGATCGGTGATACCCGCCTCTTTCATCGCCTCGCAGGTACGCTGGATGGTACGCGCCACGCCGGACTCGCCGACGAACATGTGGTGCGCCTCCTCGGTGAGCATGAAACGCGTGGTGCGCGACAGCGGATCGAAACCGGACTGCGCCAGCGCCTCCAACTGCATCTTGCCGTCGCGGTCGGTGAAGTAGGTGAACATGAAGAACGACGGCCAATCGGGGGTCGCTTCGTTGAAGGCGCCCAACATGCGCGGCTTGTCTTCGTTACCGGAACGGCGCTGCAGCAGGCCTTCCGCCTCTTCGCGACCGTCGCGGCCGAAGTACTTCACTAACAGGTAGACCATGGCCCAGAGGTGACGACCCTCTTCCACGTTCACCTGGAACAGGTTGCGCAGGTCGTAGAGCGAGGGGCAGGTCTTACCCAGATGGCGCTGCTGCTCGACGGATGCCGGCTCGGTGTCGCCCTGGATCACCAGCAGACGACGCAGCTGCGCACGGTACCCACCCGGGACCTCCTGCCACACCGGCTCGCCCTTGTGCTTGCCGCAAGGAATGGTGCGCCCCTCTTCTTTGGGCGCCAGCAGAATGCCCCAGCGGTATTCGGGCATTTTCACGTAATCGAATTTCGCCCACCCCTTCGGGTCGACGCCGACGGCGGTGCGCAGATAGACCGGCGCATCCTGGAATCCATCGGGGCCCATCTCTTTCCACCAATCGATGTAACCGGGATGCCACTGCTCCAGCGCCTTCTTCAGGCGACGATCGTCGGAGAGATCGACATTGTTGGGAATCAGATCGTCGTAATTGACTTCAACCACTGCTTCGCTACTTGCTTCGCTCATTTCCTTACACCCTCTCGTGATTGTATTCGGGACGCGCCCCGGTTCCGTAGAGCTTCAGCGCACCGCGCTCGCCCACGGCGTTGGGCCGCTGAAAGATCCAGTTCTGCCAGGCGCTGAGCCGTCCGAAAATCTTGGTCTCGGCGGTCTCCTGGCCAGCGAAACGCAAATTGGCTTCGAGACCGGTGAGCGCATCGGGGGAGAAGCTGGCGCGCTCTTCCAGTACCAGGCGGATCTCGTCCTCCCAGTCGATGTCGTCCGGTGCGTAGGTAATCAAGCCGGCATCCAGCGCCTTCGATGCATCGATATCCTGGCCGACCATTGCTTTGGCTCCTTCGACGCTCTCCGGCTCGCCGAGAAAGCGGGTCTCCAATCGCGTGCAGCCATTGGACATGGGCAGCAGACCGAAATTGAACGCGTTGAGTCGCAGCACAGCGGCGGGACGATCGTCGTCTTCGAACTGTCCGTCCAGCATGTAGCTGCGATCCACGGCGAAGACCAGTTCAGCAAGAATGCCGGTGAAGCAACTTCCCGGCTCGACCAGCGCAAAACTGGTGCGGGAGGTGACGTCGATGCGCTTCAGCGTACGCTTCCAGTAGAGCGTGATTTCGCGCACCAGCCAGTTGTCCTGGTGGGCGGCGAGCAGTGCATCGTAGCCTGCGATCAGATCGTGATCGCCTTCGGTCTTGAAGATGATGGTGCCCATCTCGCCTTCGTTGAGGCGCAGGTGCAGCAGCACGTCGTCCAGTTCGCGGACCAGCGCCAGCGGCCAGAAATCGGTTCCTTGCGCTTCGATGCCCGCCACATCGGAAGGCGCCTGAGCGCTCGGCCCTTTGACGGTGACCGTCACCTGGCGCTTCTCTTTTTCGACCTCGACGCTCACGTGAGGATAGTCCACGCCGTTCTCCTTGAAATCGCGCTGCAGTGGCGTCAGCGCCACCCCTTTCGCCCCCTCGGGACGATCCGATTTCGCAGCGATCTCCAGAGCACGCTCCTGGACACGATCGGCGAACTGGGAAGCGGGAGCGACCTCGTCCACCAGGCGCCAATCCACGGCACGCTGGCCTTTGACTCCCTCTTCGGTGGTGCAGAAGATGTCGGCCAGATCGCGGCGCACCTTGCGCTTGTCCACCAGGCGCGTGAGGCCACCGGTTCCGGGGAGTACCGCTAGCAACGGTACTTCCGGGAGCGATACGGCGGCGTTGCCATCGTCGACCAGCATGATGTAGTCGGTGGCCAGCGCCAGTTCGTAACCGCCTCCGGCGGCGGTACCGTTGATGGCGCAGATGTAGCGCTGCCCCGAGAAGTCACTGGCATCTTCAATCGAGTTGCGCGTTTCGTTGGTGAATTTACAGAAGTTCACTTTGTGCGCGTGACTGGAACCACCCAACATACGAATGTTGGCGCCAGCGCAGAAAATGCGCGCCTTTTCGGAATTGATCACCACGGTGCGCACTTCGGGGTGTTCGAAGCGTAGGCGCTGCACGGCGTCGTAGAGTTCGATATCGACGCCGAGATCGTAGGAATTCATCTTAAGTTCGTAACCGGGGAACAGGCCCTGGTTCTTGTCCACATCCATCGTCAGATGGGCCACCGGACCTTCCACCGACAGCTTCCAGTGTCGGTACTGTTCCGGATTCGTTTGAAAGTCGATCATCCTCTTTGTTCCTCTAATGTGATATGAGGCCAAATGTCGTTAGCGTTGTGTGACAGGTAATATAGTGCAGCTTCCTTAACGAGGCAAGCAAAATATGCATTATAGGTATGTTTCTATTGACTGGCATCAATAGAACATTGGTAGCTATCTGAAATAAATATTAATTTTACTAAGTATCGCGATTAATGCTCGATATATGCAATATAGTTCCTGCTAGGAGGATTTGGGGTACGGGACGAAAACCTCTGAAACCTCAGAGGCGGCGACAGCAACGTGCAGGGTGGGAACCGCCCATGCGGAAGCCATGTTTCGCCAAGAACCTAAGGACACAAAGATAGTCAGCGTGGGCTTCGCCCACCCTACCGCTAGAGAACGACCCGGGACTGGTGTTTAGCGGCCTTTGAATTCGGGCGAGCGTTTCTCCATAAATGCTGCGATTCCCTCGTTGCGGTCTTCGGTACCCGCAAGCAGGGTGAACGCTTTGCGCTCGAAGTCGAGACCGGACTGCGCTGTGGTTTCGTAAGCTTTGAGCAGCGCCTCTTTGGCCAGGCGGACCGCCACCGGGCCTTTAGCGGCGATTTTTTGTGCCAGCGCAGTAGCTCGCTCCAGGGTCTGATCGCTTGGGGTTACCTCAGCGACGAGACCGGACTGCAACGCGGTGGCGGCATCGATGAACTCACCAGAGAGCACCATTTTCATGGCGAACGATTTACCCACCATGCGAATCAGCCGCTGGGTACCCCCGGCACCGGGGAGAATGCCCAAATTGATCTCGGGCTGACCGAGCTGGGCATCTTCACCGGCGATGACGATATCGGCATGCATCATCAACTCACAGCCACCACCCAGCGAGTAACCGTTAACTGCCGCGATCAGCGGTTTGGGGAATGCGACGATACGCCGCCAGAACCCCGGACGCGGATCGTTCATCACACCGACCATATCCAGCGCCGCGGCCACTTCGGAAAGCAGCGCGTTGTTGAGTGCGTTGCGCGCTTCGGGACGGTTCAGGGTAATGGTGGCGATGCGCTCTTCCACCCCATAATTTAGGTTTTGGTAGGACATAGAGATGCTCCTAAGTCTTCAGTAGCCCGGATGCAGGTCAGCGGCCGAAATCCGGGAAACCGCAAACTCTGTTGTTCCTGGATTACGCTGCACTTCATCCAGGCTACACATAGCTGTTTTCTCGCTCCGCCTTACGGGTAAAGAGTAATGGGCCATTCGGTCTAAAGCGCGACGACGGCCGCCTGCGCTTTCATGGCCTCCAACCGATTAACGTTGGCTTGCACAGCGCTACGCTGATGATAGAAACGCAAGCCACGCAGACCACCCAATTCCTCGCCACCACCCGCGCGGCCCGGCCCGCCGTGCACACACTGCGGCATTACGACACCGTGCCCGGTGTGTGTGCCTCCTACAGTGGCATCGATAATGAACACGCGACCGTGAGTGGGCCCTAAAGCTACCGCCGCCTGTGCGGCGAATGCATCATCGCCGGTAAACACCGAGGCGACCAACGAGCCGCCGCCGCGGGCGCCCAGTTCGAAGGCCTGCTCGCTGTTTTCATACGGTATGAGCGTCGCGACGGGACCGAATACCTCCACTTCATGCACTCGCTGACTCTGCACGGGATTATCACAACGGAGCAGTGTCGGCGGAACGAAACAACCCTTTTCCACATCGGCGTCGATCAGTGCCAACTCGCGCTCTCCGCCGAAGACGACTGTCGCCTCTTGTCGCAACTGTTCGATACCATCCCATGCCGCTTGTTGCTGTGCGCGGTTGACCACGGGCCCCATACGCACCGTTTCGTTGCGCGGGTTACCGACCGTGGTTCCCGATAGACGCTCGCTCAGCGCCGCACTCAGGTCATCGATATGTTCGGTAGGCACCAGAATACGTCGAATGGCCGTGCACTTCTGGCCCGCTTTCGTGGTCATTTCACGCACCACCTCTTTCACGAACAGTTTGAACTCTTCGCTACCCGGCACTACGTCCGGACCCAACAAGGCCAGGTTGAGGCTGTCCGCTTCCACAGTGAAACGCACGTTGCTCCGAACCACATTGGGATTGGCGCGCAGCTTCTCCGCAGTGTCGGCCGAACCGGTAAAGGCAACGGCATCGCCGCTCCGCACATAATCCAGCAGATCGTGTCCGCCGCCGCAGATCAGCGACAACGCACCCGTGGGAACGACATCCGCTTCGATGACGTCTTTCACCATCTGGTAGCTGAGCAGCGCCGTGGCGGTGGCCGGTTTTTCGAAAACCGGTACACCGGAGAGCAAAGCGACGGCCACCTTCTCCCACATGCCCCAAGAGGGAAAGTTGAATGCGTTGATGTGGACAGCGACACCGGAGATGGGCGTCCAGATGTGTGCGGCTTGAAACTGCTCGTCACGGCTCAGTCGTTCGAAATCCGACTCCATCAGGTAACGGCTGTCGCCCAGGGATTTTCCGATGGCGGCATAGTACTTGAGCGTACCGATTCCTCCGTCGATATCGAGCCCGCCATCTCCCTGGGTGTTACCCGAGTTTTCCAACGCGATCTGGTAATACTTATCGCGATTAGCGACCAGCACATCGGCAATGGCACGCAACATGGCGGCGCGCTCCTGGTAACTCATTGCACGAAGGGCCGGGCCGCCCGCCTCGCGGGCAAACCACAATGCCGCATCGAGATCCAGACCATCGCTGCCGGCGCGCGCCAATTCATCACCGGTCACCGGATCGAATAGCGGGGTGCCTTCACCTTCACCGGCAACCCAGCGTCCTTCCAAGTAGTTTTCTAACCGCATGTTGTTCTCCGTCTTGATTGAAACCCGTCGCTTAAGGCATCGATGGGTTTCACTGTCATTGACTCCCTCCTCCTTCGGGGGAGGGAAAAGTATTGATGAGAGAGATTTCGACTCAGGTACCGGCGACGTTTCGGGCGCTGGAATTCGGATTCTGATGTTCGATAAAACGTGCGATCGCCTCCAGCGTCGCTTCGGGTTGATCGCGATGGGGGAGTGACCGCATTCGGCAAGCACGAGTCGTTGAGTCGCTCCCTTCACTTGCCGTTCGATGGCATCCAGCTGGAGCAGCGAACCGTACTCGTCATCCGTGCCTTGAATGGACAACAGCGGCACGCTGACGCCAGCGAGAAACTCCTCGATGTTCCACTGCATGAAGTCCGGATCCAGCCAGGCGTTGTTCCAACCCCAAAACGCGCAATCCACGTTGCGACCATGGTGGCGTTTCAATCGTTCGCGCAGATCGCCCGCCTCGTACGCCACCTTGGCTTCGCGAATACTCGCCACGCACATCTCCTCGTTGAACACGTGGGGTGCGAGCAGTATCAGGGCGCTGACCCGTGGATCCTGCACCCCACCGGCATTGACCAGGGCGATGGAGCCACCGTCGCTATGACCCACCAACACCGCTTCTTCGATCTGCGCGACATCCAACACCTTGGAGACCACATCCAACCCTTCGGAGTGCATATAGGTAAGCGGTCGCGGTACCTCGACGGGATCCGATTCACCATATCCCTTGCGGCTGTAAACCAACACTTCACAGCCCGTCGTGGCGGCGACCGCGGCGGGAAACTCTCTCCACATGGAGACGCTTCCCAAACCTTCGTGCAGGAACACCAGGGTAGGCAGACCACCACTCGCCGCTGGAATCTTCTGATACTCCAGCTTCACGCCGTCTACGTTGAGATAACCCGATTCGATCTCTTGAGTCATTATTGATTCGCTGTAAGGTGGGTGCGGCCCATGCAAAGCGACCTTCAAAAACTCGCGTGGGCTGAGCCCACCCTACCTGTTTGTAGTTTCGGTTATTGGCGGGTGAATTCGATTTTGCCGTCGGGCAACAGATAGAGCACCAGCGCCTCGCCGTCGCTCACCGTCGGGTAGTGCGCGCTATCCGGAGCGTAGACAAACCAACCTTTGGGCTGTCCATCGAATTTGGCATCGGACGAGAGGGGCATGATCATGTCGATCTCGCCGGTGGGGTGGCGGTGGTGCGGTCCTTTGACATCCTTCATCTGTAGCACGTCGACGCTGAAACCGTGGGTGGCCTCACCGGGTTTTACGACGCGACCGTAGCGGATCCCGCCCGCCTCCTGGTCGCACATCCAGCCCGCCTCGATGGCGGCATGGCAACCCGCTTCGATAGCATTGAAAACCTCCCCGCCGGGGGGAAAAGTGGTGTTGAGAAATTCGGCCAGTTCCGGCCCCTGTTCGCGGCCTTCGATCTGTGCGGTGACGCCAGCAATCAGCGCTTCGAATTTGTCGGGAGTCACGATCATTCACCTCAGCTTGTTGGTTGGCTGTTTCCATCACGCCAATAAGCTCTCAAACATGCAGCTTATTGCCGATTCCGATTCAGCGAAAGGTACTATAGTGCATTTTTGACCAATTCGGAAGGTTTTATAGTGCGACCCGCGAAACGTGTAATTTGAGTACTACTCGACCCGCGTCATGACCTGGTCGAGCAGTTCGCGCAGCGACTCCACTGCCTCGATGCCCACCGATTCACGCATCTCCCTCTCGGTCTTCTTCCAAATTGGTAACGCCTCTTCGAACTTGGCTCTACCTGCAGCGGTAACGACAATGGATCGTTGACGACTGTCGCTGCCCGCCTCGATCCTGATCCACCCGGAGCGCACCAAGGGTCTAAGATTGCGGGTTAGCGTGGAGCGATCCATATCCATGCGTTCCGCCAACTCGGTGATACTGAGCCCCTCACTGCGGCTTGCATTGGCGAGTACCGAATACTGGGTCAGGCGCAGGCCCACTTGGCGCAGGGCTTGATCGTAATGTTGGGTGACGCGGCGCGAGGTCCGCCGCAGCATGGCGCAGGTGCAGGGTGTGGTGTTGAGTGCTTTGGTCATTGACACTGGACAAAATACGCGTGTATATACATACGTGTAACTACACGAATTAAGCGAAAGTCTAACACTATGCCAGCACCCCCACCAAATTTCGCCGCTTCACCGGGCATGGAAGAGGCCGCCAAGCTCAATGGGCTCGAGTTTCTCAACGCATTAATAGACGGTAGCCTGCCGGCACCGGCGATGGCCAAGACGCTGGGTTTCCAGTTGGTCGAGGTCGAACCGGGGCGTGCTCTGTTCGTGGGCGAGCCCAGCGACGACTACTACAATCCCATCGGCTCCGTCCACGGCGGCTGGGCGGCAACGTTGCTCGACTCCTGCATGGGATGCGCGGTCCACTCGACGCTCCCTTCCGGAGTGGCCTACACCACGCTCGAGTTCAAGATCGATCTGATGCGCGCCATCACCACGCAGACTGGACAAGTGACGGCCGAGGGCAATGTGATTCGTGTGGGGAAGCGGGTAGGTCTGTCTGAAGGTGTTTTGCGCGATGCCAACAACGAAATCCTGGCCAAAGGCACCACGACCTGCCTCATCGTGCCGCGCTGAACTACGCTTCGTGATTAAAGTTCTCTAAGGAACACTCCATGAGCTCTAAGACCTCACCCAGCTGGCGTGCGCCACTGCTCGTCATCATCGCGGGCTGTCTCATTGCAATGGTGGGTTTTGGTGTCCGCTCGGTGTTCGGTCTGTTTCTCGAACCCATGACCGAGGCGCGTGGCTGGGGCCGCGAAACCTTTGCCTTGGCCATGGCGATCCAGAATCTTCTTTGGGGTATCGGCGTCCCCATCGCCAGCGCCATCTCCGACCGGTATGGCCCCACCAAGGTATTGGGAGTGGGTGCATTAATGTATGGCATCGGTACCTGGGGGATGGCGGAAGCGACATCCGGAATGGCGCTGCACCTATTCGGCGGATTCCTCACCGGATTGGGCATCGCCTTCACCGCCTTCTCGATTGTTCTGGCATCGCTCGCCAAGGTGGTCGGGCCGGAGCGGCGCTCGCTGGTGCTGGGCTTGGGTACAGCGGCGGGATCGTTCGGTCAGGTGGTCTTTTCACCTTTGGGCCAGCTCTTTATCTCCCAGTTCGGTTGGCACAGCGCGCTGTTGATCCTGGCGGCCACGGCACTCGTCATCATTCCCCTGGCGTTCATACTTCCCCACAGCGATGCGCACCCCGGTGAGCCGGCCAGCAATCAGAGCATCGGTGAAGCGGTGGCTGAGGCTGCCGGCCATCGCGGTTTCGTATTACTCACCGTAGGATTCTTCGTCTGCGGCTTCCACGTCGCCTTTATCACCGTCCACTTCCCGGCCTACGTGAAAGATCTGGGTCTTGCCGCCGAAGTGGGGGCTTACTCCATCGCCATCATCGGCATGTTCAACATCATCGGTTCGTTCGCATCAGGCGCGGCAGGCCAACGTTGGAGCAAGAAGAGCGGGCTCGCCTTCATCTACTTCACCCGTGCGTTGGTGATCACGGCCTTGCTGATGGCGCCAAAAACGGAACTCACCATCTACCTCTTCGCCTCGGCAATGGGACTGTTGTGGCTCTCCACCGTACCGCTCACCTCCGGCATCGTCGCGCAGGTGTTCGGCGTCCGTTATATGGCGACACTCTTCGGTATCGTCTTCTTCAGCCATCAGGTCGGAAGCTTTCTCGGCGTCTGGCTGGGTGGCAGGCTCTACGATACGACGGGGACGTACGATACGGTCCGGTGGGCGGGTGTCGTGTTGGGCATCACGGCGGCGATCATCCATCTACCGATAAACGAAAAACCGTTGCCACGACTGGCGGAAGAGGCAACTTAACGCGAGCGACTAAAAGTCCTGCTCTGCTGCGATCTCTTTCGCGCGCGTACGAGGCTCGTACTTTTTGATCTTGCCCGTACTGGTTTTGGGTAGCGGTCCGAAATCGATTCGTTTCGGAATCTTGAAGTGCGCCATATTCTCGCGACAAAATCTGACGAGCGTCTCCTCTTCAATTCTTTCATCGCCCGGTGAAAGATCGACAAATGCGTAAGGTACTTCACCCCACGTTTCATCCGGCGCGGCGACCACTGCCGCTTCCATCACCCTCGGGTGGCGATAGAGCACCTCCTCGATTTCCAAGCTGGGGATGTTTTCGCCACCGGAGATGATGATGTCTTTGGAGCGATCCTTGATCTCGACATAACCATCGGGATGCATGACGCCCAGATCGCCCGTGTGGAACCAGCCGCCCGCGAAAGCCTCTTGGGTTGCAGTGGGGTTCTTAAGATAGCCCTTCATCACGGTGTTACCCCGCACCATCAGTTCACCAATACTCTCGCCATCATCCGGTACGGGTTCCATGGTTTTAGGATCGAGTACAGCGTAGTCATCCAGCGTGGGATAGCGGACCCCCTGGCGCGCCATCTTTCGCGCCCGCGGCTCCAGATCGAGCCGAGCCCACTCACCGTGCCACGCGCAGACCGTGGCGGGCCCGTAGGTCTCCGTCAGACCATAGAGATGAGTAACGCGAAAACCCATGGATTCCATGGCAGAGATGACGGCACTCGGCGGCGCCGCACCCCCGGTTGCCACCTCGACGGTGCGTTCGAACTGACGCCGCTGCTCTTTCGGCACATGAACCAACATATTGAGAATGATGGGTGCGCCGCACAGGTGGGTGACGTTGTGCGCATCGATCGACTCGAAGACTCGAGCCGGCTCCATCTGCCGCAGACAGATGTGCGTCCCACCGACGGCGGTGACCGCCCAGGTGTAGGTCCAACCGTTGCAGTGAAACATGGGCAGGGTCCACAGGTAGACCGACTCGCTATCCAGCCTGAACACCAAGGCATTGCCCAGTGCGTTGAGAAACGCCCCCTGATGGTGATAGACCACTCCCTTGGGATTACCGGTAGTACCCGAGGTGTAGTTGAGCGACAACGCCTGCCAACCCTCCCCCGGCAGAGGCCAGAAATCGTTTTCGTCGCCGCTGGCTAAAAACGACTCGTAATCGACCTCACCCAACAGCTCACCGCCTTCGGCCAGCGGATCGTCGATATCCACCACCAATAGCTCGCGATCGAGCTGCCGCACCGCCTTGCCGATGATCGACGAAAACTCTCGGTCCGTGATCAACACTTTGGCCTCGCCGTGTTCCAGGATAAAAACGATGGAGGCGGCGTCGAGTCGGAAATTGAGCGCATTGAGCACCGCGCCCGCCATGGGCACGCCATAGTGCGCCTCTAGCATGGGTGGCGCGTTGGGTGACATTACGGCCACGGTGTTGCCGATACCCACTCCCCGTTTTCTCAGTGCACTGGCCAGACGCCGGCAGCGTGCGGCGAACTCCCGATAGGTGAAACGCTGCTCGCCGTGAACGACCGCCGTCTTGTCCGGGTAGGTTCCTTCCGCCCAGCTGAGGAAACTGAGGGGAGAGAGGGGCCGCTGATTGGCGGGATTGGGTTCAAGATTGCGATCGAAGATGCTGTTTCCTGTGGCAGGTGGCATGGTGCAGCCCTCTTAATTCAGTTGTTGGTGGTAACAGCCCCAAGTATTGTCGATATAGCAAAGCGTAACGCATCCGCGGCGAAATCGAATTCCGTCTGCCTACGGCTTGCTCTAAGCTAGGCAGATAATAAACAGGCGCCTGCTGTCGTGCGGGCGCAATCACCGAGGAGAAAGGGTCATCATGGCGGAGCTGTATCTGGTCCGGCACGGACAGGCCTCCTTTGGGGAGGGCGAATACGACGTCCTCTCCGACCTGGGTGCGCAACAGTCCCAATGGCTGGGCGAATACTTCGTGGAGCGCTACATTGGATTCGACCGGGTATTTACCGGATCCCTCAGACGTCAACAGGAGACGGCGCACTCCATCGCGCGGGGAATGGGTACGGAGTTCGCGCTGGAGGAGCACCCCGGGCTCGACGAATACGATTTCGGCGCGCTGCTGGATGCGCTGCTTTCCGGCTCCGAATCGAACGAACCCAAACCCCTTGCTCAGCGATCAAAAGACCTTCTATCGGACGTTAAAGAAGGCGCTCATCGCCTGGCAGAACGGTGAATTGAGAGGACCATTGCCCGAGACATGGGAGGAATACCGCGCGCGGGTGAGTGACGCGTTGGACACCGTCCAGGCCACCGCGGGGAAGAACACCAAAGTCCTGGTGGTCAGTTCCGGGGGACCTATCTCGTACATGGTAGCGAAGATCACCCAGGCACCCGAACACCAGGCCATCGAGTTCAATCTGCAACTCTACAATACCGGGATTTCCCGTTTTTTCTTTAACGCCGAGCGCCTGATGATGAGTGGATTCAACGCCATTCCTCATCTCGACACACCAGGACGCTTGCAAGCCACCAGCTACGGCTAACAACGCGCATGAACAGCGTGGCACACACCCTGGATGAGGCTCACCTCGCCCACTACCTGGAGCAGGTTTTGCCGGGTTTCCGCGCTCCTTTGAGCGCGGAAACGTTCAGCGGCGGCCAATCCAATCCCACCTTTCTGATAAACGCCGCCAGCGGACAATACGTGCTCCGGCGCAAGCCTCCGGGTCAGTTACTGAAGTCGGCCCACGCGGTCGATCGCGAGTTTCGTGTCATGGACGCATTGTGCGATAGCGATGTTCCCGTCGCGCGCATGCACCACCTGTGCGGGGACGAATCGATCATCGGCAGCATCTTCTTCATCATGGAGTACAAAGCGGGTCGAGTTTTTTGGGACCCCGCGCTACCCGAGTTGGACACTACATCGCGCAGCGCCATCTACGACGATATGAATCGCGTCCTGGCGGCACTGCATCGCGTCGATATCGATGCCGTGGGATTGAGCGACTACGGACGGCCCGGCAACTATTACGCGCGTCAATTCAATCGCTGGTCGGAACAGTACCGCGCCGCGGAGACCGAAACCGTCGAAGCGATGAATCAGCTCATAGACTGGCTCCCAAAGAACATGCCTACCGATGACGGACGCGTCGCGTTGGCGCACGGCGACTATCGGCTCGACAATCTGATCTTCCATCCAGAGGAGCCACGCATCATCGCGGTGGTCGATTGGGAACTCTCCACCCTGGGACACCCCTTCGCCGATCTCGCCTACCAGTGCATGCAGTGGCATCTACCCAACGATGACGGCGTGTTGCGTGGTTTGGGGGGAGTCGACCGCGACGCGTTGGGGATCCCCAGCAACGAGGCCTACATTGCTGCCTACTGCCAACGCGTTGGGCTGGACGCTATCCCGGACTGGAACTTCTATCTCGCCTTCGGTTTCTTCCGCTTCGCCGCCATCGTTCAGGGCGTATTGAAACGCGCCCTCGATGGCAACGCCTCCAACCCAAAGGCCGTGGAGGTGGGACGGCTCGCGCGTCCACTGGCCGAGATGGCGCTGGAGATCATCGAACAACCCTAAGGAGCCATGATGGACTTTGCCTACACGCCTAAGGTCGATGAGTTACGCCGCCAGGTGCGCGATTTCATGGACGACCACATCGTCCCGCGAATTCGCGAGTGGCAGCGCGCAGTAGAGGGTGGACACTACCCGCCTCCCTTCATGGAAGATCTTAAGGCGCTGGCCCGCTCCGAGGGTCTATGGAATCTCTTTCTGCCCTCATTACGCGACGACGAACCCGGCACACGTCTCTCCAACCTCGAATACGCGCCGCTCGCGGAAATCATGGGCCGTGTCATGTGGGCCCCGGAGGTATTCAACTGCAATGCGCCGGATACCGGCAACATGGAGCTGCTCCATATGTTCGCCACCGATGCGCAACGCGACCGATGGCTGAATCCTCTGTTGGCCGGCGAAATACGTTCCGCCTTCGCCATGACCGAACCCGACGTCGCCTCGTCCGACGCCACCAACATCCAAACCTTGATTCGCCGTGACGGTGACGACTACGTCATCAATGGCCGCAAGTGGTTTATCACCAACGCCGCGCACCCCCATTGCCAGCTGCTCATCGTCATGGGCAAGACCGACCCCGATGCCGAGACCCGCCGCCAGCAGAGCATGATCCTGGTACCGATGGAGACCGAGGGTGTTTCGGTGGTGCGCAACATACGCGTGATGAACCACCACGCCCCCGAGGGACATTGCGAGATAACGTTTCGCGATGTGCGCGTTCCCCAGAGCAATCTGCTCGGGAGTGAAGGCGACGGCTTCATGATGGCGCAGGCGCGCCTCGGCCCCGGGCGCATTCACCACTGCATGCGCTCCATCGGCCAGTGCGAGTTGGCGCAGGAGCTGATGATCGATCGCACCCAGGAGCGTAAAACCTTCGGCAAGCATCTGCATCAACACGGTGTGGTGGCCGAGTGGATTGCGCTCAATCGACTGGAGATCGATCAGGCGCGTCTGCTGGTACTGCGCTGCGCCTGGATGATCGACCAGGTGGGCGCCAAAGCGGCGCGCAAAGAGATCGCGATGATCAAGGCACTGGTCCCGGCGATGCAGACCCGCGTCATCGATCGCGCCATGCAGGCCTTCGGTGCGATGGGTATCAGTCCGGATACGCCGCTCGCCGACCTTTGGACCTGGGGGCGCGCGCTACGCTATGCCGATGGCCCCGACGAGGTCCATCTCCGCAGCATCGCGGGTATGGAGATCAAAGCGCGACAGGATCGACTGGGCGAAGCCGCGGCCTATCTGACCCCGCCGGATGCGCTGTAAACGCCGCGATGAGGAGCGAAGTATGACCCAGGAGAACCCGACACCGTTCGACCTATTCTCGCTTGCTGACAAAACAGCACTGATCACCGGCGGCGCAACCGGACTCGGTCTACAGTTCGCGCGCACCCTGGCGAACGCCGGTGCACGAGTCGCATTAGCAGCGCGCAACGAGGAGCGCCTGCAATCCGCCAAAGAGACGCTCGAACAGAGCGGGGCGAAGGTTTTTGTCGTATCCATGGACGTGACCGATCACGACAGCGTCGATTCAGCGATAGAGCGTATCGAAGCCGAATTCGCACCCATCGATATCCTGATCAACAACGCCGGCATTGCCGATACGCAACCTTTCCTCGAAATGACCGAAGAGGCGTGGTCGAGCGTGATCGACACCAACCTCGGTGGCGTATGGCGTGTCAGCCAAGCCGTCGCGAGGCGAATGGTCGAGCGCGGGAATGGCGGCACCATCGTCAATATCGCGTCGGTCCTAGGACTCGCAACGCAAGCCCTGCAAAGCAACTACGGAACCGCCAAGTCGGGCATCATTCATCTCACCAAAAACTTGGCGCGCGAGCTGGGACGTTACGACATTCGCGTGAATGCGATCGCACCGGGTTACTTTCGTACCGATATCAACAAGGAGTTTTTCGCCAGCGACAAGGGTGAGGCCTACCTTAAACGCCTCTTCCCGCGCCGTACCGGAGAACTCCACGAACTGTCCGGGCCGCTGTTGCTGCTTGCCAGCGAAGCGGGGAGTTACGTCAATGGGATCACGTTGACAGTGGATGGGGGAACGCTGCTGGCGGAGATTTAGGTCAAGTCTCCATCACTAGAAATCTAGCAATACTGCTCGTTACAGCGCTTTACCTATCCCGATCCGCGGTATTCCGAACGTCGCTTCTCCTCACTGCAGCGTGCCGCCCGGATTGGAAAACATGTCGATGGGAAGTTTCAATCCGTTGGGAACCTCTGCGCCGTCCTCGACCATTCCACCGTTTTCGATCTCTTCCTCTGTCGCCTCTCGAACAGACAGAATCTCAAGCCTGAATATCACCTCTCGACCGCACAGCGGGTGATTGCCATCGATGGTCAGGGTTTTGTCGTCCATACGGGTAACTATGAAAGTCCGTGTTTGACCTTTGTCGTTTTCCATAACGATAGTCGTGCCGACCTCACGGTACTCTTCGGGTACGTTTTCGATTTGATCGGTGATTACCAGCGACTCGTCCCGCGGACTGAACAGCTTTTCGCTATCGATGGGCACTTCAATAACGTCGCCAACCATTTTGCCTTCCAGCTCACGGGCAACCTGGGGCGACAGGACTTCATTGACGCCGTGAACATAGCCCAGCGGGAATTCGACCTCGTTCAAAACCTGATCGGTCTTCCTATCGATGACCTTGTAGTTCAGTTCGACGAACTTGTTGTCTGCGATAATCTCTTTCATAGCGGGCTAGAACACCGATGCACTGAAAATTTTGATTTCACCCTCTTCATACCCCAACACCAACCTGCCAAGCCATTCGCCTTCCTTTTTGGTACTTCGGACGCGGTACAGGACCGTGACATGTTCACCGCGACGAATGATGCCCAGATAATCGTACTCAGTGGATAGATTCCTCGCCAACTCACTTTTCGCAAATTGGTTTCCCACTTCCACTTCATTGAGGCCCAACAGTAAATTATAGGAAAACTTTCTAATGAATTTCCCGTACTGACCTTTGTTGGAATACTTGATCAAGTCCTCCCACATGGGGTGGGCAACTGCCACTATTTCATCGTCGGTCTTGTCAATAATGTTCATCGAGAATTCTCGCTGTGTTCATGAAACCCAACATAAAAAAAGACCAACAATAGTTTGTTGATCTTTTTTTTAGGTCAACCAGCGATTTATAGTAAATCTCCAGTCAGCGGTTTGCTACTCGGATTCATCAACCAAATGGTAGCAAGGCGCTTTCTCCATGGTGTATTCACCGGTTTCGGGATCACGACGGGATACGGTCAATACATGCCAGTTCTCGTCGTCGAGCTTCAACGCGTCACCGCGATAGTAGTAGCCGGGCCAACGGGTCTCCTTACGGAACAGGGTGTGATGCATGACGGCCTCAGAGGCACGATGACGATGCTTCAACTCCCATGCACGCATTAACTCGTGGATGTTCTCCGCCGCGACCTTCTCCAGATCCTCTTCCATGATCTTGAGTTTTTTCAGACCAATATTCAAAAGCTTCTCATTGGTCATGTAGTTGACGGTCACGCCACCGCAGTACTCGTCCATCAGTTTCTGCAGTCGATCGAGCCCCTGGCGGGGATTGATGTAGTTGGGATTGACCGAGCCGGCGGTGATCTCGTTGCGAAACACCTTGTAGTGTTCCATGGGCTTGTAGATCTCTTCCTGACGATCGCGGATCTGCTTGTCGGAAACCACGATACCTTCGCCCTTACCGTCGTCGATGTACTTGCAGGCGGCCTTGGCAGCCAGACGACCTTCCGTAAACGAACCGGACGAGAAGGCATGCGGGGTACCGCCGACGGCATCACCCGCGCCGAACAGACCCTCAACGGCGGTCATGCGGTTGTAACCCCATTGGTACTCGGGCGGAGAGACATCCTCCAGACCGGAGCACCAGGCGCCGCAGCCCGTCGCGTGCGAACCCATGACGTACGGCTCTGAAGTGGTCAGCTCCGGATTCTCGTACTTCGGATTCACATCAGTGGCGGCCCACAACACGGCCTGACCGACGGTCATGCCGAGGAAATTGTGCCAGCCGATCTCTTCGAGATGCGGATCCTGGAACGCTTCCATGGTCACCATGCGGATCGGACCGCGACCGGCGTTGACCTCGCTGATAAACGCGTGGTTACGCAAGCAGGTCGGGATGGGGCGATGGGTGGCGTGGGAAAGTTCCGGATCCAGATACTCCTTACCCACCATCTCCTGGAGTTGCGGCCACCATTTGGATTCGTACTCTTCCCCCACCCCATTCTGCGTGTAGGTCTTGAGGTGCAGGAAGTAGGCGCCCACCGGGCCGTAACCGTCTTTGAAGCGCGTCAGCACGATGCGGTTCTCCATCTGCGTCATCTTGGCGCCGGCGCCGATCAGCAAGCCGTAAGCGGAGCCCGATGACCACGGTGCATACCAGACACGACCCGCACCTTCACCGACCGAGCGCGGCTTGAAGATATTGGAAGCACCACCCGCACCGACGATGACGGTTTTGGATTTGAAAACGTGGTAGTTACCGGTGCGAACGTTGAAACCCACGGCACCGGCGACGCGATTTGGCTTGCTCTCATCCATCAGCAGGTGGGTAACGCAGATGCGGTTGAATACCTTATCGGCCGATTTCTTGGCAGCCTCGGCCACGATGGGTTTATAGGACTCGCCGTGGATCATGATCTGCCAGCGACCTTCACGCTGATAGGCGCCGGTCTTCGGGTCGCGCATCAGGGGCAGACCCCACTCCTCGAACTGGTGCACCGTGGAGTCGACGTGGCGTGCCATATCGAACAGCAGGCCTTCACGCACCATGCCCATGAGATCGATACGCGCGTAACGGACATGGTCTTCGGGATTGTTCTCACCGAAACGGGTGCCCATGTAGCAGTTGATCGCGTAGAGACCCTGCGCTACGGCGCCGGATCGGTCGATGTTGGCTTTTTCCGCGACAACGATCTTTTTGTTCTGGCCCCAGAACCTGGCTTCCCAGGCTGCGCCAGTGCCCCCCAAGCCGGCACCACAGACCAGGATGTCGATGCCGTCTTCAACAATAGTTTTGTAAGCCATTAGTAGTACACCCCTGCTTTCATTTTCAGCCCATTCGACTCAAGCGTGTGTATATCGCCGTCATCCAGGCGAATGTACTTGGGCTCGTTATATAACAGCTGGCTGTCGCGCATATCCTGGCTCGGGGCGGAGACTTCGGCGAGTTTCGGAATTCCCGAGCTATAACTGAATCTGGTGTTTAAAGAATGTGAAAAATAGCGGCGTATTTGGTTGATGGGTAGTCGCCAAACCAATCACTCAACCAACAGGGATACACCGCTATGAAGAAAGAGAATAACGTTGTTGCGTTTTCAGGTCGACAGGAACTCACTGATGGCCTGACTGAATTACTGA
>Ga0209679_1000254_pt1 | contig 23232 bp, 27 predicted proteins | sample WorMetHEROISLAND_4_FD_187408 | JGI IMG/M metagenome (GOLD analysis project Ga0209679, IMG submission 187408) | Marine gutless worms symbiont microbial communities from Max Planck institute for Marine Microbiology, Germany - Olavius sp. 2 HERON... ...
CCCTTGCAGGCATGGCAGTTCCAGCGGCCAATGCGGTCGCCATCCGCCTTGCGAGCTACATGCAGGCTCCCGCATAACGGGCAGAATGGCTCATCGCCGAAGCGAATGTGTTCAAGATGCGCGATACAGGCGTCTTGATCGGGGAAGCGTTGGAAGACGGTTAGCAGGTTCATTGTCGTCAGCCCCTCAGGCCAGCTCGGCCGCCGCCTGCTTGATGGCGGTCCGAATCCGGGCGTAGGTCGCACAGCGGCAGAGATTGCCCGCCATGGCTACATCGATCTCCGCATCGGTGGGTGACGGGTTCTGCGTCAAGAGGGCGGCCGCCGACATCATCTGCCCGGACTGGCAGAAGCCGCACTGGACCACGTCGAGGTCGGCCCAAGCCTTGCAGACCGCCTTGCCCGCGGCGGTGTCGAGACCCTCGATGGTCGTGATCCTGCCCCCGGCTGCCGCCGCCAGCGGTGTGGAGCAGGAACGGATGGGGGCACCATTCAGATACAGGGTACAGGCGCCGCATTCCGCCATGCCGCATCCGTACTTGGTACCGGTCAGTCCGATATGGTCACGGACAGCCCACAGCAGGGGTGTGTTCGGATCCACATCCAGCTGATGTGCGTGCCCGTTGACGGTCAGTTCGATCATTGGGGGCTCCATCGGGTGTACGTCCGCCCTGTCTTGAGCGGTTCATTGCTTCAATAACTTTAGTGCGCGAAGCGCATCATAGTTGAAACTATGGACGTTAAGTCCCTTCACTTTCAGTCCGTGGCTTGTCCACGGATGAGGACTTTAGTCCTCCAGACTATGGACTTTCAGTCCATAGTGGTTGATTGCCAAGGTTGGAATCCTCCGGACCCCACCGCGCCATTCCAGTAAGTGTTGCCGGAATCCAGGGTCAGGGATGGTGACAACAGGGAGTCTGTGAGCCATTACCCTCGATATTCCGTTCCAATGCAAGTCCAATCGACCTCCGGTCCGCGGACCGGCTCGATCAGGTAGCCGTTTCGGTCGAGCGGGCGAAACCGCCGAGGTCTGGATTGAGTATGGGAAAAATGATCGGTCGTTCGATCGATCCGTGGATTACGCAGATTTTCACGGATTAAGGAACGGTCCTGAATGATTTGTCGCGGGACCCTAATCGGACAGGATTACAGAGGATTTACAGGATGCCTGCATTTTATACTGCCACGCGGCACAATCTGCACATTTGATGGGCACGCTGCGCCTGATTTGTCTTTCGCCTGGCTCCCAGGTTCCAGTGTCATAGAGCCTTGGCCGCTGGAGCGGCCCGCCTGCATTCCCACGCTGGAGCGTGGGAACGAGAAAAAAGTTGTAGGTCGGGTTAGGCGCGTGTTTACGATGGCGAGGGATGCAAATATCTTCGGACGCGCCGTAACCCGACGTTCGACCGTGCACGGCTTGCTTGCTGCGTAGGGGATGCGGATTCAACGGAGCCGGCTGTATGCAGCGGCGTCAGCCGCGGATTCGATGGGCCACATTGTCGGGTTGCGGCGCGTTCGGCCTCGCCGGTACAGGCCAACCTCGGCAGGCGCGCCTAACCCGACCTACAGTTCTACAGTTGACGCCGGACCGTCACCCGCAGCCGCCTGGTCCATCCGTTGCGCCAGTGTTTCCCAGGCATCCAGTCCCCCCGGTAATCCGGGCTGATCGGCGAGCTTCTCCAGGGCATCCAGGACTTGGCTCAAGCCCATCGAACAGGCCTGGCGATAGGCCGTCACCCAGGCCCCGAACGCCTCCGCCGGTTCGTCGTTCTGCCGATGGAAGAGGCCCAGAAAAGAGACTGGCACAGAGCCCGGCCACGTCGCCGATCTCTTGGAAAATCGCCAGGGATTGTTTCAGGTACCCGACTGCCGTCTCATAATCGCCCTGGGCTTTATAGATCTGCGAGAGGTTGTTGAGGGTGGCCCCTTCGCCCGCGCGGTCGCCGATTTCTTGTTGAATCGCCAGGGATTGTTTCAGATAGCCGAGTGCCGTCTCGTAATCGCCCTGGGCTTTATAGATCTGCGAGAGGTTGTTGAGTGTAGTCCCTTCGCCCTTGCGGTCGCCGATCGCTTGGCTGATCGCTAGGGCCTGCTGCAGGTAGCCGAGTGCCGCTTTGTAATCGCCGATATGAAACAGCTGCATGCCGGTCTGGTTGAGGGCCTGGGCACGCAGGGCCGGGTCCGGGGAGCGGCAGATGGGCGGCAGCCAATCGGCGAGCAGACTGGCATAGAGTCCGGCCCTTTCGAGTGGTTCGACGATCCGGTCCAGGGCCCAGCGGTCGGCGGTGGCCTGCTCGCCGGCGTTTTGCAGGGCCTGGTGTACGGCCACCGCCTGGTCGAGGCTGGGGCGTTCGTGCCGGAAGAGATAAAGCTGATAGTCGGCGGCAGATTTGAGCCATTGGATCTCCGGATCTGGGGTGCCGTTCTTCCGCAGCCACTCGGCCACCAGTGGAGAACACTGATACTCGCGGGTAAGTAGGTCCGGGGCCTCGCGTTGCTCCACCAGGGAGGCGGTCAGCAGCCGTTCCGGGTGCGGTAGATCCAGGCCCAGCTTGACGATGCTTTCGATAGGCACCGGGGTCCGGTAGGCGGGCAGGCGGTCCAGGAACGCCGCCTCGTCCGCCGGGTCCATGTCGCCCACTGCCGCGGCGAAGAACTCCAGCCCCCGCCAGTTGCCGTGCAAGACCCGGCAGGCCCGGCGCAGCCGCTCCCGCTGGCGGTAGAAGCCGGCCGGCAGCCGCAAGGTCCTGGCCTGCTGCAGGAAATCGCCGTAGCTCGCGTGTTCCAATTACCAGTGGTCGGCCTCGGGCCAGTCCGGCAGCCGCCAGCGGGAGGTGACCAGCAGCACCAAGCTTTGGTCGCACAGCTCCTGGGCGGCGGCGATCCAGGCCCCGAGAATAGCGCCGGTCTCGCTGGCGTCGAGCGCCAGGGTGTCGGGCCGCTGCAGGGATTCCAGATTGTCCAGGAGCAGCACCACGCCCTTTGACCCCCTCTCCCCAACCCCTCTCCCGGTCGGGAGAGGGGCTTTTACGACACCCTCTTTCCCGTATTGGGCCAGCAACAGCCGTAGCAAGAGCTTGGCCCGACCTGCCTCGTCCCGGCACTGACCCTCCATGCGCGAATAGCGCTCGGCATTGTCCGCCGAGAGGAGCAGTTCCAGCTCGAAGCGGAATGTCTCCCAGGGATTCTCCGAGCGGGCCGACCAGGCCAGAATCTCCCAGCCGGCGGCCTGGAGCCCTTGGGCCAGCTTGCCGGCCAGGGCGGTCTTGCCCTGACCACCGGGGCCGGTGATGAGCAATTGGCGCCGCTGGCCGGTGCCCAGGGCCCCTTCCAGGGCGCACAGCTCCTTGCGCCGGCCCAGGAAGCACGGCGGCAATGTCACTGTGGCGAGGGACTGGTTGATCGGACGCTCCGCCGGCGGCTGGGGCTCGAATCCCTAATCGATCAGGGGCCGGCCCGGATCGGCGCTGAGCAACATGGGCAGACACCACTGGCCCAGGCTCAGGCCGGCCAGGACGGGATCTTGGGCGTCGCGCCAGATGTCTCCTGCCAGGGGCCGGGTAATGTCCTCCCGTGCCGCCTGCAGGGCCAGGTCCACCCGTTCCCGCCGGGCCAGGGCGTCGCAGAAGGCGTGGGCGAACCGGATGCCGGCCTGGTCCAGCACCGACTTGCGCATGCCCACCACATGGGGCAGTCTGCGCAGACTGAGCCGCCGGGCCAGCCCGCTGTTGAGGGCGTCCGAGGCCGCTTTGCCGGACTCGCAGGTGGAGAGCACCAGGCACTGGACCGGCGTGCCCACAAAGGCCGCGGCGATTTCGGTATCCGGGACCGGATCGGATGTCCCGTGGCAATCCTCGAAGACGAACTCCCCCTGGCCCGGCGTGCTGGTCAAGGGGTCCTGATGGAAGCGGCCATGGCTGCTCAGGAAGACCAGCTGGGGGGCGAAGGAGTGCAGCGCGGTGGTGAAGGTCCCAAAACGCCCGTCGTTGGGCATCCGCAGCGCCACCAGGCCCTCGGCGATCCAGGGGGCCCGGGCCTTCTGGACCGCGTCCTGCTCGGCCTCCACATCCAGCCGGGCATGCTCCAGGGCCAGGTCTTCGGGCAGGGAGGTGAACAAGAGCGCTCGCAGAGGACCCGCCTCTGGATCCGGCGCCGCATCCGGGGGAGGCCCGAGGCGCCGGGACAGGGCAAAGGCCCGATCCAGACCCAGAAAGCCCAGCGCGGGGTGATGCAGGGTCTCCCAGGGCAGCTAGAGCACCGCCGGCTCGGAAGATTCGATCACCAGGGGCAGGACCCCCAGACCTGCCGCCGCCCGTGCCCGTTCGAGCGCCGCGTCCGCGTCCAAGGCCCGCCACAATGCCGCGCCCATGGCCTGGAGCTGCTCGTCGGTGACCAGCTCCTGATGGGCATAGCGCAGGGCCAGACCCACGGCCATCCGCCCCAGTCCCGGCCGGTCCCGGATCAAACTATCCGGGGGACGGAGAACCAAGGCCTACTCAGTGATGGTCATGGGCATGGCGAACGATCCTGAATTATTCGGCGTTGTCGGGAGGGTTTGACGTGTTGCGTTCGACGCCTAAAGGCTCGTTGATCGTCTGCTAAGGCCACGCCAGCGTCTTAACGCAACCTCATCTGGCTCCCACGCTCCGGCGTGGGAGCAAGTCTTGACGCTCCAGCGTCACTAAGCCTGGCTGCTGGATCGGCCAAGGTGATGTTCCCACGTTGGAGCGTGGGAACGAGCGAGAAGCTAGGTACTGGTCTCCTGGGCGGGTGTTTTGTCTCCGGGCTCAGAGGTGGGGATGCGACCAGGGAGCTCATAGTGGACGGCGTCCGGCCCGGCTTCTTCGCCGCGTGTCACTGTGACGACCCGTTGTTTGTAGGGGGCCAGGTCGACCTTGCAGGCAGCGCCGCAGTAGGGGCATTCGAGCAGCAGCACCGGTTCGCCGGTGAGATCGACTACCTGTCCGAAGGTGCGTTCGCACTGCCAGCACACGAAGGAGGGACGGGTCTTCATGGGGTGACTCCTCGATTTCCGACGAGATAACAATTTCGGGTAGTGGTTGAATTCCAAGTGGCATGGTTGGGCGACCTGATAATTCGAACCCTCACTGTTTTTGCCTTCCCTGGCACTGGATTCCGGCACTCCCTGCCGGAATGACGCGGTCGGGGCTGGCAGACTCCACCACTTGAAGGGCACCTTGAAAAATGGGTATTTTCACTAATTAATGGACTCTAACCCATTGATTATTTAGACGTGCCCTTGACGAAAACCGTATTTTTCGACCTGGGCGCCTGGTCGGCTAGCAGGGCGAGCGCGTATAAATTTGTTGTCGATTGAGGTTGCTGCCAGCTTGCGGTCGTCAGCCGCACCTGCGGTGGTTGGCCATGACCGGTAGGCGCCGGCTTGCCCGCCGCCGCTTTGGATGGGGCCGGGCAGCCGGCTTGAACACCGGCGTTGCGGCCAGGGGAAAGCGCCGTCGCCGCGGTGCGACTGGACCCCAGTCTCCAGGTTTCCGACGGACTGGTGGTAACCCACGCGACCGGGGTTTGATCAACAAACCGCACCGCTCTGACGGCGCATTCCAAAAGTAGTCTGGAATCCATAAAGAGCCTAAAAATTTACCACGACCCGATTACCATTGGTTCAGCAATCCCATCCGGTGGGCACAGCCCACTACGCCGGATCATATCAGGATAGCGACCGCACAGCAGATGCCGGCGAAGAACAGTCCGCAGGAGGGGAGCAGCAGCCTGCGCTTGTACAATGCGCTGTGTCGAAAGTAGCCCTCGATGCTGAGCGGACCTTCCCTATCCTCCTCTTCGGCAAACAATCGGTTCCTGTCTACCCGGTACTTACGGGGAACCAGGGCCCTGAGTGCGAAGACCAGGGCCAGGCCCCAGCAGGCGAAGGTGAGAGCGAGCCAACCGTCGACGGGAATCGTACCCTGGCTCCCGACTATCAGCTTCAGGGCGGTTGCGTAAAGACCGGGGACGGCCAGCTCCAGGGCGATGAGCTGGCGCGCCAGATCGTCCATGCGCGCGCTCTGGCCGGCGATGCCTTCAATCAAGCTTGTCCCGCAACAGCTGGCCCTGGCGGGCAGGTGGTGTGGTGGGAAGCGGGTTTGGTTCATGGTTCGGGAGCCGAACGAACCGACCTGACAAACACGAATTCGTGTCCGTTGCCGTCAGTCTTCTCCGATGACCCGCTCGTCTCGGGGTTTGGACAGGAGTTTCTCTGCTTCGGCCTGGCTGTTCGCAAAGGCCATCCGGTACAGGAACATCTCCGTGGGTGGTTGCTCCCGACGTAGCCGGCGCACCAAGGCACGCGCATCCTGATAGCGGTCCTCCGTGCCTATGTAGGTCGGCAACGACGGCGGCGAGATCTGATAGACGAAATAGGGCATCTGACTGAATACTCGTTCGAGTAATGGATAATGAGTGGATGCTATGGCCTGCGGCGGCCGCTTACCAGCACCCATTCGTCCGCGGTCCGGGGCTCATCCGGTCTGAACCACGGGGCGTAGGCCGCTGTGACCTGGGCGCTCTGGTTGTGAAGAATGCCCGACACGGCGATGCGTCCCTCGGCGCGAACCAGTGCCGCCAGCCGGCTTGCGAGCGCGACCAGCGGACCGGCCAGGATATTTGCCAGCAGGAGGTCGGCCGGCTCTTCCGGTATCTCCTCCGGGAGGCAGCAGAGCAGGTGGTCGGCAACCCCATTGTGCTCCGCGTTGGTCTGGGTGGCTTCCAGGGCCTGCGGGTCATGGTCGACCGCGACCGCGCGGATTGCTCCGAGCCGCAGAGCGGCGATGGCGAGGATCCCTGAGCCGCAGCCATAGTCGATGACGGTTTTTCCTGTAAGCTCCGCGTCGTCGAGCCAACGCAGACAGAGGGCAGTGGTGGGGTGACGGCCGGTGCCGAAGGCGAGCCCCGGATCGAGCGTGACGACAACCGCATCCGGATCGTCCGTGGATTGTCCCCGGGGACGAATCCAAAGCCGCCGGCCGAAGCGCGCGGGTACGACATCGTCCTGCCAGGTCCGCTCCCAGCTCTGGTCCTCGATCCGCTCGAGCTGCGGCTTTACGCCGAGATGAGCAGCAAGAGAGCGGGAGAGCGCCAGTGCGGTCGCCAGGGCTTGCGGCTGGTCGGGATACAGGGCGGTGAGTCGCACCCGACGCCACAGGGGAGTGGTGCCGGGTGGCGGCTCGAGCTGCGGCTCATCCGCCGCGTCCCCCAGGGTCACTGCCAGGGCGCCGGTGTTCTCCAAGGCAGCCTCGATCAGAGGTACACGGTCCTGCTCGACGACAAAGGGGATCCGGATCCAGGTCACAAGCAATCCTGAGTTATTTGGCGCTGTTTGGGGATTCGACGTGTTGCGTTCGACGCACAAAGTCTCGCTGATCGTCTGCCAGGTCAGTGCCAGCGTCTTAGGCGATTGCCGGAAAATGATAGACCAGGATGGGTCGGCTATCCGTTCGTCTTCAAGGAGCGACAACAGGCGCATCGTTGTGCGATGTAGCTGTTGTCGCGACCCAGAAGACGGACGAAAAGACAAGCAGGCTAGTCTGTCATTTGACAGAAATCGCCTTAACACAACCTACACCCTGACTTAATGGCATTGCCCTCTTCGTCCCTTGGCGCCCCTATGTACCGAGCTTTTTCTCCAGGTAGTGGATGTTGGTACCGCCGGACTGAAAGGCGGTGTCCAGCAGGATGTGCCGTTGCAGGCCGATGTTGGTATCGATGCCGTCGATGACCAGCTCGCGCAGGGCGCCGCACATACGCGAGATGGCGGAGGAGCGGTCCTCCCCATGGGCGATGAGTTTGCCGATCATGGAATCATAGTGGGGTGGAACCTGGTAACCGCGGTAGATGTGGGTCTCCAGCCGAATGCCGGGACCACCCGGGGCGTGGAATTCCCGGATCTGACCGGGGCTCGGGATGAAGGTCTCGGAGTTTTCGGCGTTGATTCGGCATTCGATGGCGTGCCCGTACATCGTGACATCTTCCTGCCGGTACCGCAGTTCCTCGCCGGCGGCTACCAGGATCTGTTCCTTCACGATGTCGATTCCCGTGACCATTTCGGTGACCGGGTGCTCGACCTGTACACGGGTGTTCATCTCGATGAAGTAGAAACGTCCGTCCTCGAACAGGAACTCGAAGGTTCCCGCCCCGCGATAGCCGATGTTGCGGCAGGCCTCAACACAGCGGGCCCCGATCTCCTTGCGTTGGGCGTCGGTAACCCCAGGGGCGGGGGCCTCTTCCACTACTTTCTGGTGTCGCCGCTGCATCGAGCAGTCCCGTTCTCCGAGGTGGATCACATTGCCGTGCTGGTCCGCCAGGAGCTGGAACTCGATATGGCGCGGGTTTTCGAGGTATTTCTCCATGTAGACCATAGCATTGCCGAAGGCCGCAGCGGCCTCCGCCTGGGTCAGCGACATGGCGTTCAGGAGGGTGGCCTCGGAGTGCACGACCCGCATGCCGCGACCACCGCCCCCGCCGGCAGCCTTGATGATGACCGGGTAGCCGATCTCCCGTCCCAACTCGATGGTCCGTTTCTTATTGTCGTCCAGGGGACCACCGGAGCCGGATACGCAAGGGACGCCGGACCGGCGCATGGTATCGATGGCGGAGACCTTGTCACCCATGAGGCGGATGGTCTCCGGTTTGGGACCGATGAAGATAAAACCGCTCTGCTCGACCCGCTCGGCGAAGTCCGCGTTTTCCGACAGGAAACCGTATCCCGGATGGATGGCCACCGCATCCGTGACCTCCGCGGCGCTGATGATGGCGGGGATATGGAGATAGCTGTCCTGGGATTGGGCCGGGCCGATGCATACCGACTCGTCGGCGAGTAGTACGTGCTTGAGCTCCCGGTCGGCCTCCGAATGCACGGCTACTGTCTTGATCCCGAGCTCCCGACAGGCACGCAGGATGCGCAGGGCGATCTCTCCCCGATTGGCGATGAGAATCTTCTCGATCATGGCGATGCTGCTTACTCGATCACGAACAGGGGTTGGTTGTACTCTACTGGCTGTCCATTCTCGACCATGATCCTTTTGACCGTACCCTCCTTCTCGGCTTCGATTTGATTGAGGATCTTCATCGCCTCGATGATACAAAGGACATCGCCCGCCTTTACCGGCTCGCCTTCCCGGATAAAGGGTTCACTACCGGGAGCGGGGGTGCGGTAGAAGGTCCCGACCATGGGGGAACGTACCAGGTTCTCCTCCGGCTCATTGTCCAGGGTGGAAGCCACAGGCTCGGGGATCGGTAAGGGCGCGCTCGGGACCATCGCGGCAAATGCCTGAGGTTGGGCTTGGGGCGGTGCGGACACGATCAGGGGTTGTGGCGCGGTCCCATGACGGCTGATTCGGATCGACTCCTCGCCCTCGTGAATCTCGATTTCGGCGACGTCGGATTGCTGCAGCAGCTCGATGAGCTTCTTGAGTTTGCGAGTGTCCATGTCTTCGTCGTTACTTCTGGTTGGGGTCCGGGGTTGTTGACATTTATCTGAACGAGGACGATTGCGAGGGATTTTTCTTGGCTGAAAGGCGCGGCGAGGAGGAATAGTGGGCCTATTGCGACGAGCCGCAACGCCGTCAGCGCGGAAAAGGACCGCAACCGGACCGTGGACGATGAGTGTCAACAACCCCCTGATTCAGCCGCTCGATGGCCGCGTTCAATGCCAGCTCATAGCTGAGGGGACCCAAGCCGGTGATGATACCTTCGGCGATGTCCGAGAAATAGGAGCGGTTACGGAAGGGCTCTCGGGCATGGATGTTGGAAAGGTGTACCTCGATGAAAGGAATCGCCACGGCGAGCAAGGCGTCGCGCAGGGCGACACTGGTGTGGGTGAAGGCCGCCGGGTTGATGATGATGAAGGCGACGCCGTCACACCCTGCGCCCTGGACCGCCTCGATGAGCGCATGCTCGGCATTGCTTTGCACGAGTTCGAGCCGGTGCCCTGCCGTCGCCGCCTGGCGCTTCAGCCTGGCACCGATGTGCTCCAGGGTGTCCCGTCCGTAGTGCGCCGGCTCCCGGGTGCCGAGCAGGTTCAGGTTGGGGCCGTTTAAAACGAGAATCGATGCCATATTCGTGTTCATTCGTGCGGATTCGTGGTCCTTTCACGATTGAACCACGCCAATAGAGGCTCCAGCTGCTCGGTCAGGGCAGCGCGGGTCACCTCGCCCAAGTGTGTGTAGACCCGTCGCCCGCGGGGGTCGAAGATCGCGGTAAAGGGTAAACCCTGCACGCGGTTGCCCAGTCGCCGGGATAGCTCGATGGCGTCCGTATCGCCGAGTAGGATCAAAAAGCCGACCGGATGCTCGGCCAGGAAACGTTCCACGTCCCCTTGGTTGTCGATGGCGATACCGACCACCTGGAGACCGGCTTCGGCGTGGGTGCGTTGCAGCGCGTCGAACAGGGGCAGCTCCCGCAGGCAGGGCGGACACCAGGTGGCCCAGAAGTTGAGCACCAGTATCTTGCCGGCCCAGCGGCTGCTGGCAACCTCCTGTCCGTCGAGGCCGGGCAGCTGGAACTGGGGCAGTCGGCCGAGCTGGCCGGTTTCGCTGTCCTTGTCACCAGGAAACGGCAGTCCGAACCCCGGTTTCCCATCCAGCCACCGCGAACCGACGAGGCCGACCCCGATCCCGAGCAGGCCGACGATCACCATTGGTACGAGCTTGCCATTGGTCATGGTACTAGGGTCTGTTGACATTTAACATAGCCTGTGAGCGCGAGGAGTACTCACGAATCCGTCCGATCGGTTGCCCCATACGCAGACGAGCGCCAGGTTTGAGCCCTGGGTCCCATACGGCCTTGCCTGATCCGAAGAGCAAAATGACTGTGGAGCCCATGTTGAAACGTCCCATCTCCGCGCCCTTGTCCAGACGGACGACCGTTTTTTCCCCGTGGGCCAGGCCGGGCCTCCGGATGTCGGTGGGCGTGACCTGGCCCGCCCATACGGTCTCCACACTGCCGACGAAGATGGCCCCCACCAGGATCAGGGCCATGGGGCCGAATCCTGTCTCGAATAGGCAGGGTACTCGCTCATTGCGGCCGAACAAGCGGGGCACCAGGGCCGTGGTGACCGGATTGACGCTGAACAGCCGCCCGGGGACATGGATTATCTCCCGCAAGGTGGCATCCACAGGCATGTGGACCCGATGGTAGTCGCGGGGGGAGAGGTAGATGGTGGCGAAGGCCCCGCCGTCGAACCCTTGCGCCCAATCCTGACGCCCCCCCAGCAGCTCCAGGAGCGAGCAGTCATGTCCCTTGGCCTGAAAGACGCGGCCGCCGTCGATGGTACCGAGCTGGCTCAGGGTCCCGTCCACCGGGCAGACCAGGGCGTCTTCCTGGGCGGCGATGGGGCGGGCATCCTGCCACAGGGGACGGGTGAAGAAGGCATTGAAGCTTGCATAGGCCCTGGGGTCGGGTTCTTGGGCCTCGGTCATGTCCACCCGATAGTGGCGCACGACGGTGCCGATGAGCAGATCCTTGACCGGTCGCCAACGGACCCTGGTGGCCCGCAACATGAGAGCCGAGAGTAGGTGGTGGGGCAACAGGTATTGGATACCTACGTAGAGGTGGTGATACCAGCGCAGTGGTTTGTCAATCATAGGCGGGACTCAGGGCGTCGCTATGAACAGCAATGGGGGCGGCGATGGCAGCTAGTACAACGGTGCCGAAGTACCGATAACATCGGTTTGGTTCTTTCATGGGGAATTTTTTCGGAAGTATGTACTTAACGAAACCACGGCGGTTTGAACCTTGCGGACGGTAAGTTTAGTCGCTACCCAAAGGCTTGATGGGTGGCAGTAAGCCACCCTTGCCCTGGGCTGGTATTACTCTAGTTTGGGGCTTGGGTTTCGCTAAGTATATACTTCCGAATAACAAGGGGTTCTGAATCGACATTAGGGGCGGCTGCGCCGGGTCTTCTCCGGGGCAATGCCTATTCGTCCAGGAGTAACCGCTTCGCCGCATTGATCTTGGCCGCCAGGTAGTCCGAACCGCCACGGTCCGGGTGAAAGCGCTGCATCAAGCGGCGGTGAGCGGCGCGGATCTCGTGTTTGCTCGCCCCCTGGGCAAGGCCGAGAATCGCATGTGCCTCTTCCGGGGTCAGCGCGGCATCGGCCACGGGCGGCGCAGTTCCTGGCCCTCCCGCGCGTTCCTGCCAATCGCCACCCCGTACCCGGTCGAGATAGGCTTCGAGTACCGCGGCGGATTGGTCATCAGCGCTTCGACACAGGATCAGCAGCTCTACCAACTGCTCCAGGTCCAGCGCGGATAAATGATGACCTCTCAGAGGTCCTTCCAGGACCAGTCCATCCATCTCGCCGCTGGCATGGTCCAGGGTCATCTCCAGGAAGCGGGTGCGGATCGAGGATGTCTGCTCTCTGGTGCCTGCCCTTGTCCCCGCTCTCCCGGACAAACCCAGGGCGTGCATGGCCTGCCGAATCATCGGCAACAGCCGCAGCAGATTGAGGACTCGGATAACCACGGGAGCGACAGCGGGGAGGGCCGCGAACAGGGGATGCAGGCGACCGCTGACCGCCAGGAGCACCAAGACTCCCCCGGCACCCCAAAACAAGGAGCGACGCAGTATCTTGGCGGCCCGCTCCGGGGGGATATGTCTGAACCAGTGCAGGAACCAGACTACTGCGCCCACCAGCGCGATCAGTACGATCAGGCGACCAAGCATTGCTCGGAAAGGATCACGCCTTGACGATCTGGTGGACCAGACGCAAGGCTTCGCCACCGCGCGCGTTCCCGAAATGCTCCAAGGCCGTGCGCCCCCCGGCGGCGTAGACCGCGACGGCGCTCAGCAGGTCGCGCAAGACCTGTGGACTGCTCGCGTCGAAGCGACAATAGGCACCTCTGCTCAGGCGCGCAATCCGGCGGAAGCTTTGCTCCGCTCCGGGATCGGCCCCTTCCTGGAAGACGAAGGCAGGCAACCCTAAAAGACCGAGCCGTCCGGCAAGCCCGGCCAGCTCGTCTGGGTTCTCCTCGACACAGTCGCCCACGAACACCAGGGCGTTTACCCTACCGCGCCGTGACTCCTCCTCGGCATGTCGGAGCACCCGGCCAATCTGGCTGAGCCCCGCGGTGCAGGTGACACCCGTCATACAGGTGCGAAGTGCATTGGCCTTTTGGTACCAAGGCGAGCACTCGAATCCCAGAACGCCACTGTAATAACAGAGCTGAATCTCCAAGCCACCCAGCTCCGCGCTTTCGCTGAACATGGCCGCCTGGATCCGCGCCGCCCGCTCCCAGGTCGGCTTGCGGCTCGCGGTGGCATCCATGGCAAAGATCAGACGGCCGCGTCCGCCCGTCGCATGCCCCGGCGTTTTCGCCACTTGGCGCAGAAAGGCCTCCACCTCGCCCTCGGAGGCCGACTTCCGGATTTGTTTAGAATCGCCGATCATTGCAGCAACCAGAGAGACATCTTGTGATTTGGTCAAACGATCACAGCGTGGTGCATATCGACCGGAAACGGGCCTTGGGGTAGTCGGTAGAAGAAGAGGTACTGAGACGCTGGACGGGGCTTTTCACCGGACCCTTGTCGGTGACGCCGTATCTCTCCGCATCACGAGCGGAAATGAGCCCGGCGGAAATCGCCGAGGTTGAAGCCTTTGCCAAGGTCTACCAGGGACGATTGTACGCTTTGTCCTGGTTCATGCGCATCCTCTGGACAAAAGACACCCAGGGCTGGATGCACGTACCCAACGCGGGCATGGCGAACGGACAAAGGTGTCCATCGGTCGATTGTTCAACAGCGAAAACATCTGCGAAAATTGCAAAAATTTAAACTCCAGCGCTCTAAACAAAACCGTGTCGAATCAAAATACCAAGCCCGAATGGGCACCGAAAGATGCCGGCAAGGCGTTTGCCGGTCGCGTAATGGGCGGCGTCTCAGGCGGGCATGACGGCATGCCGGGTGCGGCGGGAAGCCGGGCCCGATCCGGTGCCGGCGTTCCGCACCGCCGTCGCCTGGGCGTAGACGAGTATGTGGAGGGCGTGTTAGCCGGCGACCGCAATGTGCTCGGCCAGGCCATCACCCTGGTGGAGAGCAACGCCCATGCCCACCTGGAGCTATCTCAAGAGGTACTGCGCCGGCTGCTCCCCCATGCGGGGCGGTCCATTCGGGTCGGCATCACCGGCGTGCCCGGCGCGGGCAAGAGCACCTTCATCGAGACCTTGGGCCTCTATCTGTGCGAGCAAGGCCATCGGGTGGCGGTATTGGCGGTAGACCCGAGCAGTAAGGTCACCCGCGGCAGTATCCTCGGCGACAAGACCCGCATGGAGCAGCTCTCCCGCCATGAGGGGGCCTTTATTCGCCCCTCCCCGTCCTCGGGGACCCTGGGCGGAGTGACCCGCAAGAGCCGTGAGACCATCCTGGTGTGCGAGGCCGCGGGCTTCGATGTGATCCTGGTCGAGACGGTGGGCGTGGGACAGAGCGAGACCACCGTCCGTTCCATGGTCGATTTCTTCCTGCTGGTGATGATCGCAGGCGCGGGCGACGAGCTGCAAGGGATCAAGAAAGGCATCATGGAGCTGGCCGACGCCCTGTTGGTCAACAAGGCCGACGGCGACAACAAGCCCCGTGCCAAGGCCGCCCAACTGGAATACAACCGCGCCCTCCATTATCTGGCGCCGGCCACCGACGGCTGGCAGACCCGGGCCTATGCCTGTTCCTCATTGACCGGCGAGGGCATCCCCGAGCTCTGGGCTGTGGTCGACGCCTTCCGCAAACAGACCACGGACTCGGGTGTCTTAGAGAAACGCCGGCGTGCCCAGACCCTGGATTGGGTCTACTCCATGGTCGAAGAACACCTGCGTTCGAGCTTCTTCCAACACGCGGGAGTCGAGCAGATCCGGGCCGAGATCGAACACCAAGTCATGTGGGGCCGCCTGCCGCCCACGGCCGCAGTCCAGCGCCTGATCGCCGAATTCGAGGACAATGACGGCAACTCATGAGCTGCAGGCAAGACTTGTGATGCAGGCTGGGGCATCGGATCAAATTAGTAATAGGCAGATTTTTATCAGCACAATGTACTGACAGTGCGCGTCTAGCCGGTGTGTTGGGTTACGGCGCGTTCAGACTTGTCGCCGTGCTTCGGAATCGGACAGCGCGCCTAACCCAACCTACACTTAACGCGAGGTCCGTGCGGACCGGCAGCGGGGGGGGTATGTGGGTGTAGGTTGCGTTAAGACACTGCCACTGACCCGGTAGACAATCAGCGGGTCTTTGAGCGTTGAACGCAGCACGTCATATCCCCCCAGACCGCGCCGAATAATTCAGATTACTTTTAACCAGACAATTTCTGAAAGACTATACAGGAGAAGCAATCAACCACTATGGACTGAAAGTCCATAGTCTGGAGGACTAACGTCCTCATCCGTGGACCAGCCACGGACTGAAAGTGAAGGGACTTAACGTCCATAGTTTCAACTATGATGCGCTTCGCGCACTAAAGTTATTGAAGCAATGAAACTGACAAAGGATGAAATCGTACAGAAACTGAAAGTCCATCAGAACTATATGTCATCGAGTTATGGTTTAAAGAATATCGGACTCTTTGGTTCTTACGCGACAGGAACCTTGACTGAAAGAAGTGATGTTGACCTCATTGTCGAATTTGACAAACCTATTGGATTGAGATTTATTGAGTTCACGGGATTTCTTGAAGATTTGTTGGGGAAAAAATAGATATTTTGACGCCAGTAGGATTGAAAAGCATCCGTAATCCGAAGATCGCACAAACAATAGAGGAATCAGTGGAAAAAGGAAATGTATTTACCCAGATCCCCGCCGATCTCAGTAATGAAGTATTTGAGGTTCTTGTACAGAGCAAGAATGTCAAAATTGAACGTATCATATCAAAGGGACATGCTTCGCCGGATACTGGCTGGTATGACCAGGAGCAAAACGAATGGGTCATCGTACTCAAGGGAAATGCCGATATCTCGTTTGAAAATGGGCTGGTAATAAACCTCAAGGAAGGTGAATACATAAACATACCGGCGCATAAAAGGCATCGAGTAACCAGTACGAGCATCATTCCGGAAACGGTATGGTTAGCTGTACACTATTGAAAAGGTTCTTTATGGATTCCGAACTGTTCTGGGGTATGCCGGTTTAAGCAGCGCCTTCACATCGAACCTCCGCGATGGGGGATATCAGCTAATGCCATTAAGTTTAAGTATCACCGGCGCCGCTGTGATTGATTGCTGTTTTTCGTTCGCCCTCTCCCCAACCCCTCTCCCGCCGGGAGAGGGGCTTTGAGGCTTACACTTAATGGCATTGGGATTGAACCCCAAACGAGGGAACGGGGGGCCTTGAGCGGGGTTCCCGTGCCAATCCGCCGGGATCGGGCGCCGGCCAAGCTGTTACTATAATTGGTCTTCTATGCCGGAGAAAAGGCCGATTATATGAGGCGTTCCAGATTACCTGTACTGCCCATGACGGGATCCGAACGGCGAGCGGCCGTGGGTCTGGCAGGGATCTTTGCGCTGCGCATGTTAGGCCTGTTCCTGATCCTGCCCGTCTTCGCCCTGTATGCCCAAGATATGGCTGGGGCGACCCCGCTGTTGATCGGGATCGCTGTCGGCGCTTACGGCCTCACCCAGGCGGTGTTACAGATCCCGTTCGGCATGCTTTCGGACCACATCGGCCGCAAGCCGGTGATCTTCGGCGGGTTGGTCCTGTTCGCGCTCGGCAGCCTGGTGGCGGCGCTGGCGGAGGACATCGGGGGTGTGATCGCCGGGCGGGTGCTGCAGGGCAGCGGGGCCATCGCCGCTGCAGTCATGGCCCTGGCAGCAGATCTTACCCGAGAGGAGGTCCGGACCCATACCATGGCAGGCATCGGGATAAGCATTGGTGTCGCCTTTGCGCTGGCCCTGGTGTTAGGGCCGGTGCTCGGGCACTGGATTGGCCTGGTGGGTATCTTCTGGCTCACCGCCGTACTGGCCGTGGGCGGTATGTTGATCCTGGCCCTGGTGGTTCCGACCCCCGAGCGCTCCAGCGTGCACCGGGATGCCGAGCCGGTGGCGAGCCAGCTGGGGCGGGTGCTGAAAGTCCGGGAGCTGGTACAGCTGGATCTGGGGGTGCTGATCCTGCATATGGTGATGACATCTCTGTTTCTGGTGATCCCCTTGTCACTGGCGGAACAGGGCCTAGATGTCGCCCATCATTGGTGGATCTATTTGCCGGTGTTACTCCTGTCCATGGTCGCGATGGTGCCCTTCATCATCCAGGCGGAGGGGAAGGGACGTATGAAGCCGGTCTTTCTCGGGGCGGTGCTGGTCCTGGCCCTGGTGCTCGCCGGATTCTATCTATTTGACGCCGGGTTGCTGTCGTTGGTGTTGTTCCTGTTCCTCTTCTTCACTGCCTTCAACCTGTTGGAGGCCGCCCTGCCGTCCCTGATTTCCAAGCTCGCGCCCGCCGATGCCAAGGGTACCGCCATGGGTGTATTTGCGACTTCGCAGTTCGCCGGGGCCTTCTGCGGTGGGCTCCTGGGTGGTTGGGTGCATCAGGCCTACGGGATGGATGCGGTCTTTCTGTTCTGTGCAGCGATGGCGGTCGTTTGGTTCCTGGTCGCCCGGCCGATGGTCAGTCCGCGTCCCGTCAGCGGCCAGGTCGTGCGTATCGGTGCCGGAACGGAAGCGGAGGGTGCCGACCTGCAGCGTCACCTCCTGGAGGTTTCGGGGGTAGAGGAGGCGGTGGTGGTTGTGGACGAAGGACTCGCCTACCTCAAGGTGGACAAACGCTGTCTCGATTGGGCAGAATTGAAAAATCATACGTTGCGCTCGGGATGACCCGCTGCGGTTACAGACTAATAAGCCTGTCGAGGCTATTGAAATCCGGTTCGTGGCTACAAAGCACCTGGCCTTTTCGAAAAATCCGCGCGAATCTGCGTAATCTGCACCCAATAAAAGGAAACCAGCGATGCCATTGAAAAACTCAGTAAAAACCATCGTGCAAAAGAAACTGGAGGAATACGAAGGCCGTTACAATCACATGTATTTGGATTCCAGAGGTAAGGTTATCATCGGCGTAGGACATCTCATCGCGAGCAAGGCCGCGGTTACCACAATTAGGCTATACAAAACCAAGAATAACCAGCCAACCACACCTGCATCATTAAAGGAAAAACAAGGCGAGTACGACAATGTACTCGAGCAGAAAAAGGATTATAAGGCCAGTTGGTATAAACAATTCACCAAATTGGTGATGAAAGAAGCGGATATCAGCGCTCAACGCGACAAACACATCGCTACCTTCTATACCGAATTAAGTAGTATGTACAGCAAGGCTAAAGGCTACGCAAACGACTTCGATGCCATGCCTGACGAAGTACAACTGGCTTTGTTCGATATGATTTTCAACCTTGGCCAAACCAAATTACGCACGATTTTCATCAATTCAACAAGGCCATCAAACAAGAAAAGTGGGATGAAGCGGCCAAACAAGCCAATCGGCCGGATGTGAATGCAGCACGGAACGCTTACGTTGAAACCCTTCTAGCTAACGCGCATAAGAAAACTAAGGCAAAGAAGCCTTAATAGCGAAGGCAAACTATGATAAGAATAACTATGGTCAAGGTCTTGTCGTTGCTGTTATTATCGATAATAATACCGACATGCGTTGCAAATCATCGATTTCGCATCCGAAATTTTTCAACACCGACGAATTCGTCGGCTTTGTTGCAATGAGTAGCGACGGCGATGCTGTAACGATAGACTATGAACTCGACAGTGCCGGCGGCAATCCGATCTTGTTCAAGAACTGTGATGATGTAAAAAAAACTCCCGAAGCTGATGTAGCCACATACCAATACCACCTTTGGCGATTAATGCAAATAAACTGCAAAGCGGTCACAATGTGATATAACGCAATTGCCAGCGCTCGGAGTCATTGGCCTGCTGCTTTTGACCATGCGTTTATTGCAGGTCTTCCCGCCACGGCTATTCCCGATTTAGGAGGAAACTCGCTCGATGGGCGAAAAGGGTTGCTAACAGATGCCGAGCCCACGCTGGAGACCAGCAACATCAATTCTCACAGCACGAAAGCGATCCTCAGCGGCGATTTGACTATTACCTATGTACTAATGGGACGCGGCGATTTCGATCACGATGGCGCCGAAGATATCTTGTTGCGATTAGACTGAAACATCCCCACCGCCTTTGGTAGAGGGTTCAGTTTGCTGTTGCTTTCCAAGCCCAGTGTTTCCGCTGGAGCCGAAGTAGTTTGGCGTGATGGTTAGGCGATTTCTGTCAAATGACAGACCAGCCTGTTTGTCTTTTCGTCCGTCTTCTGGGTCGCGACAACAGTTACATCGCACAACGATGCGCCTGTTGTCGCTCCTTGAAGACGAACGAATAGCCGACGCATCCTGGTCTATCGTTTTCCGGCAATCGCCTTGTAAATCCGCAGGGCTGGAAATCAGCGAGCAGTGGGCACAGCCCACTACGATCATGCCGGAGGTGGAGGCCAAGGAGAATTCCTTTTTTGCCGCAATCAACCACTATGGACTGAAAGTCCATAGTCTGGAGGACTAACGTCCTCATCCGTGGACAAGCCACGGACTGAAAGTGAAGGGACTTAACGTCCATAGTTTCAACTATGATGCGCTTCGCGCACTAAAGTTATTGAAGCAATGAACGCGAATCAACGCAAATCGGTCGAAACTGGTTTTCCATCATTGACGGTCCTCGCTCCATCCACATCTATTTGCGGCCATTTGCGTTTATTTGCGGCTAAATTTTCCATGCGATCCTGCGGTTCAATGTTATCGGTCGTTGAGAACATCCGGACTAGGGACCGGTGAGTTCGGTGTTCAGGGGATTTTCCTAAGAGTATTCTGCAATCCAACGGGGCAACCCGCTCCTAAATGGGGGGGACAGATGGCAAGAGGGGTCAACAAAGTCATCCTGATCGGTAACCTGGGTGCCGACCCGGAGGTCCGCTATATGCCCAGCGGCGAGGCCGTCGCTAATGTGAGCCTGGCGACCAGTGAATCCTGGAAGGATCGGAATACCGGCGAGACGCAGGAGCGTACCGAGTGGCACCGGGTGGTCTTTTTCGGGAAGCTGGCCGAGATCGTCAAGCAGTATGTCCACAAGGGGTCCAAGCTCTACGTGGAAGGCAAGCTGCGGACCCGCAAATGGCAGGGGCAGGACGGGCAGGATCGCTACACCACGGAGGTGGTGGTGGCTTTCAACGGCACCATGCAGATGCTCGACAGTCGGAGCGGGGGCGCGTCGGTGCCCTTCGCCAATGATCCGGGAGGACCGGCGTCGGCACCGGCGCCAGGTGGGGCCCCACCGAGCGGTGGCGGTAGCTCCCAAGCGACCGGCGGCGGTGGCGCTCAGCCGGCCGGCAAGCCGGATTTCGACGACGACATCCCGTTTTAATCTCCGTACGAAGCATTCTGGTGACCGGTGGTGCCAGCGTCATCGGCGCCGATTTCGTCCATTTTCTCATCGCTGAGACGGCTGTCCAGGTCGTCAATCTGGACAAGCTGACCTACGCCGGTAATCCGGATACCCTGGCCCCGTTGCGGGGCAAGGGTAGACACGCCTTCGTTGAGGGCGATATCGGAGACAGCGATCTGGTGCGGCGTCTGCTTGGCGATTACCGGGTGGACGCGGTAGTCAACTTCGTCGCCGAGAGTTATATGGACCGCTCGATCGAGGGTTCGGCCGCCTTTATCGAGACCAATGTGGTGGGCACCTTCAACCTGCTCGATTGTGCCCGGGCCTATTGGACGGATCTCGGGATCGCTGGCAAAGATAGCTTTCGTTTTTGCAGGTCTCCACCGATGAGGTCTATGGCTCACTCGGTCCTACCGGGAAGTTCACCGAGATACCTCCTATGCACCTAACTCGCCCTATGCGGCCTCCAAGGCGGCCGCGGATCACTTGGTGCGGGCCTGGCATCACACCTACGGTTTGTCGGTGCTCACGACCAATTGCTCCAACAACTATGGTCCCTATCAGTTTCCTGAGAAACTGATTCCCCTGATGATTTTGAAGGCCCTGCGGGGGGAGCGGTTGCCGATCTACGGGGATGGGTCCAATGTGAGGAGTTGGTTATATGTCACGGACCACTGTCGGGCCATCTGGCGGGCCCTCGAGGCGGGGCGTCCGGGCGAGGTCTACGGCGTGGGGGGGGAGAGCGAACGCACCAATCTGCAGGTCGTCACTAGCCTCTGTGAGTTACTCGACGAGCTCCTGCCCGGTTCACCCTACCGACCCCACAGTCGGCTCCGGACATTCGTTGCCGACCGGCCGGGACACGATGCGCGTTATGCCATCGATGCACACAAGCTGCGCTCGGAGCTGGGGTGGGAGCCGCGGGAAGATTTCGAGAGCGGGTTGCGGCGGACGCTGGTGTGGTATCTGGAGAATCAGACCTGGTGCGAGCGCGTCATGGACGGTAGCTATCGAGGTGAGCGGCTCGGGTCCCTCCCATGAACAGGGTAGTGGCTAAATTTTAAGTGGTTAAGTTTGCCGGTTCCTCCCTCGTCATTCCGGCAGGGAGTGCCGGAATCCAGGTGCCAGGGATGTCAAAAACAGTGGGGGTTTGAATCATTGGGTCGCACAACCATGCCACTTCAAATTTAACCACTACTATGAACAGAAAGGGCATCGTGCTTGCGGGCGGCGCTGGCACCCGGCTTTATCCCTTGACCCGCACCATCAGCAAACAGCTGCTGCCGGTCTATGACAAGCCCATGATCTACTATCCCCTCTCCATACTCATGCTGGCGGGGATGCGCGAGATCCTGGTCATTACCACGCCCCGCGACGCGCGGTGTTTTCGGGACCTGTTGGGAGACGGCAGCCGCTGGGGAATCCGCTTGGACTACGCGGTACAGCCGGAACCTGGTGGATTGGCGCAGGCCTTCATCATCGGCAAGGCGTTCATCGCCTCGCATCCGAGCTGCCTGATCTTGGGCGACAATATTTTTTACGGCCAGGGCCTGGTCGGTTAGCTGCGGACTGCCGCCGAGCGGCAACAGGGGGCCACCGTGTTCGGGTACTGGGTCAGGGACCCGCAACGTTACGGGGTGGCGGAATTCGACCCCGATGGGTGTGTGGTCGGCCTGGAAGAAAAGCCGAGGTACCCGAAATCCAGTTACGCGGTGACCGTACTTCTACGACCATCAGGTGTGCGATCTGGCGGCCGAGTTGCGACCTTCCGCCCGCGGCGGGCTGGAAATCACGGATCTCAACAGGCGGGACCTGGCGCAGGGAGAGCTGTTTCTGGAGCAGCTGGGGCGGGGTGTCGCCTAGCTGGATACCAGGACCCACGAATCGCTGCTGCAGGCGGGAAACTTCATTGAAACCATCGAGCTGCGCCAGGGATTGAAGATTTGCTGCCCGGAAGAGATTGCTTACCGCGCCAGGGCTGGATCAATACCAATCAGCTGGCGGTCATCGCCGATTCACTCACCAAGAGCGGCTACGGCGACTATCTCTTTGATCTGTTGGCGCGGGATACCTAGCGAGGCTTTGCCTCAGACCGGTGAGTACCCAATTCGAGCTTCGTCGCAAACCCCCAATAGGACAGGGTTTACAGGATTGCACAGGATTTACACGATGTTTGTCGTTCCTGAATTTCCGACGCCCGATCACGCCCTGACCAAACCAGCAAGCGCTATTCACAACAAAAAATCCTGTTAATCCTAAATATCCTGTTAGTCCTGTACTATTAGTTAGCGAGGCTTCGCCTTAAGCCCATGAGGCGTGAATTTTTTGTGCAGCATAGACTTTTGCTTGTTCCCATGCTTCAGGACTGTGAAAATATTCGCTTTTCCTGATAGCAGTGGGATGAAGTTGCTATATTTCACGCTAAATTCCGCACTAAGTGGGGTTAAGAGCAAGCTATGCAGCCTAATTTAGGAAAATTGTGTTCCCCTATCCCTTCCACTCCGAAAATTCAGCAATCTTTCACAGTCTCTCCAGCGTGGGAACACCACCTTGGCCGCTCCAGCGGCCAGGCTTGGTGACGCTGGAGCGTCAAGACTTACTCCCACGCCGGAGCGTGGGAGCCAGAGGAAAATCTGTAGTTTTTCTAACTAAAAATCAATAGATTAACGGATCAACCACTATGGACTGAAAGTCCATAGTCTAGAGGACTAACGTCCTCATCCGCGGACAAGCCGCGGACTGAAAGTGAAGGGACTTAACGTCCATAGTTTCAACTATGATGCGCTTCGCGCACTAA
>Ga0209679_1000258_pt1 | contig 22815 bp, 21 predicted proteins | sample WorMetHEROISLAND_4_FD_187408 | JGI IMG/M metagenome (GOLD analysis project Ga0209679, IMG submission 187408) | Marine gutless worms symbiont microbial communities from Max Planck institute for Marine Microbiology, Germany - Olavius sp. 2 HERON... ...
CTTCCAGTAAGCGAGCTGAAAACTGTTCCATAAATCCGGCCAACTCCGCTTCTACTGCTTGCTGAATCAGCTGAACTGCCCCTGTTCTCAGTAATTCAGTCAGGCCATCAGTGAGTTCCTGTCGACCCGAAAACGCAACAACGTTATTCTCTTTCTTCATAGCGGTGTATCCCTGTTGGTTGAGTGATTGGTTTGGCGACTACCCATCAACCAGATACACCGCTATTTTTCACATTCTTTAAACACCCGATTCAGTTATAGCTCATAACGCTTTGATATGAAAAAGAAATCGGGTTGTGCGAGAAGATTACCACAGGTCAGTGTTTCAATTCTTTCAATTGCAGCAGTGTCAGATGTTTCATGAGCACTGTTGCATGGGTGTCAGTTGCTATGGCAGATTCGTTGGATCTACTAGGGGGAGGAGCATCGCGAGCACGACACAGATCGTGAAGTGCGGCTTTCAAGTCAGTATGCCGATCAAGAAGATTGTTACGAAGTTAGAGGCACCACCGAAACCCCATCTCTCTCTGGGCCGTTTGATAGCGGTAATTACCGGCAGCGTATTACTCTTTCTGGTCGCTGTGTACGGATTGATCTATTATCCGTTGATAGAAAAAACCAACACCACGGAATTCTGCATCTCGTGTCACGAGATGAAAGATACGGTGTATAATGAATACAAGGAGTCGGTCCACTACAAAAACTCGGCAGGCGTCAGGGCGGGATGTCCGGACTGTCATGTTCCCAAAGAATTCGTCCCCAAGATGATCGCCAAAGTCGTGGCGGCCAAGGATGTTTGGCATACATTGTTGGGTACCATCGACACCACGGAGAAATTCAACGCCTATCGCTGGAAAATGGCGAATGCCGTCTGGGACAAAATGAAGGCGAGCGACTCGAGTACCTGCCGGTCTTGTCACGGATGGGACTCAATGGATCTGCCTGAGCAGGATAAACTAGCGAGACGCAAACATAAGTCGGCCAAGAAGGAAGGCAAGACCTGTATCGACTGCCACAAAGGATTGGTGCACGATTATCCAGACGAGCCGGAAGAAGAGGAAGAAAAAGAGGCGCTAAATACGTCGGGGAGTGAAGCGAATAAGGATTCGTAGAGTTATTTATAGCTGGTACGGGTAGCGCCTAAACGGCCGTTGTGACAGGATAGTCGTGACGAAACTGACACTAGATAGCGCTGTTTTGTCTGTCAGCTAACGCTACAAAGCAGCTTTGCGGTATGGCCCAAAGCTTGCCTGGAGAAGGTAGTTATTTTCCTCGTTATTTGATGCGGGGCTGGAGCCGGAAGTCCAACCACGGCTACAGAGGTATAAAACAATAAGTTCGGTCTTCAGATCGAGCAGGTTGGAAAGTAGTGATTTTTTAACGAGAGGAGGCAACATGGGGAAGAAAGCGTTGACCATAGCCCTGTTAGCAGCGGGGTTGTCAATCGGGTCGACAGCATCGGCAGCCGGTATGGCGAGTCCGTCGATGTTGGTGAACACTTGTGCGGGTTGTCATGGCACCAATGGCGTCAGTGCCGGTCCGGCAACACCTAGTATCGCCGGTATGTCCAAAGTCTATTTCGTCAATGCCATGCTCGCGTACAAGTACGGTAATGATGAAGACAAGATTGCGGCCGCCGCCGAAGCGATGAAGATGGATCCGGACGATATCGATGGTCTGAAGCGTCCAGCGACCATTATGGGTCGTATCGCGAAGGGTTATTCCGACGCAGAAATAGGCGCCATGGCTGATTTCTTTGCAAAGAAAACCTTTATGAGAGCCAGCCAGAAAGCCGACAGCAGTTTAGCGGAAAAAGGCAAGAAGGTTCACAAAAAAGCTTGCGAGAAGTGTCATGAAGATGGCGGTACGAAGGGTGATGGGTCCGGAATCCTAGCCGGACAGTGGATGCCCTATTTGGAGAATGCGGTCATGGACTTCACCGGAGGACATCGCGGCATGCCGAAGAAGATGCGTTCGAAGGTCAAGAAGCTGAGCAACTCTGACTGGGATGCACTTATTCATTACTACGGCAGCCAGAACTAGAGAGGGGAAGAGCCATGACAACTATTTCACGCCGTAATTTCGTTAAGGCCACCGGCGCTGCCGGTCTCGCCTTAGGTGCTTCCCGCCTCTCGTTCGCCATGTCTCACGGCAAGAAGAAAGTCGTGATCGTGGGTGGTGGTATTGGTGGAGCGACAACTGCCAGTTACATCAAGATGGCCGATCCCAAAATTGATGTGACCGTCATCGAGCCGCTGAAAACCTATCACACCTGCTTTATGAGCAATGAGGTGTTGGGTGGCGAGCGTTCACTCGACTCCATCGCATTCAGTTACGACGGCTTAAAGAAGCGTGGTGTCAAGGTCGTACACGATATGGTTGTGGGAGTCGATCCCAACGGCCGTAGCGTGAAGACCAAGGGCGGAGATACCTTCAAGTATGACCGTCTGGTCGTCTCCCCCGGTGTTGATTTCAAGTGGGAAACTATCGCCGGTTACGACGCATCCGTCGCTGAGAAGATTCCTCACGCTTGGAAGGCCGGTCCGCAGACCGCGACCTTGCGCAAGCAGGTCGAGTCGATGCGCGATGGTGGTACCGTGGTTATCTGTCCGCCGCCCAATCCGTTCCGCTGCCCGCCTGGGCCGTACGAACGTGCCAGCTTAATCGCACACTATCTGAAGCAAAACAAGCCGAAGTCGAAGATCCTCATCCTCGACGCCAAGCCCAAGTTTTCGAAACAGGGGCTGTTCGTCCAGGGCTGGAAAGATCTCTATGGCTACGGAACCGACAACAGCATGATCGAGTGGCAAAGCGCTGAACAGACCGACAACGGTATCGAGAGTGTGGACGCCGGCTCCATGACGGTGACCACCAAGTTTGGCGATAAGGTTAAAGCCGACGTACTAAACATCATCCCCGCTCAGAAAGCGGGCAAGATCGGCTTCACCGCTGGTTTGACCGGTGACGGTGCATGGTGTCCTGTGGATCTCGGCACTTTCGAGTCCAAGGTTCACAAGAACATTCACGTCATCGGCGACGCCAGTGTGGCCACCGGTATGCCTAAGTCGGGCTACGCGGCCAACTCTCAGGGTAAGGTCTGTGCGGCAGCTATCGTCGCTGCACTGAATGGCCTGGAGCCGGGCACACCGTCGTACGTCAATACCTGCTACTCCATCGTCGGTAAGGACTATGGCATTTCGGTTGCCGCTGTCTATAACCTGGCGGCCGATCGCAAGAAGATCGCCAAGTTGTCCGGTGGTTTGACGCCGAAAGATGCTACGGCCGAACATCGCCGTCGTGAAGTACAGTACGCTCACAGTTGGTTCCAGAACATCACGCACGACGTGTTTGGTAGCTGAACCAGTTACGAGTTGTTAAGCTTGGGACGGGGCCTGCGGGCCCCGTTTCTTTTTGGGTACACAGTGGTTCCCGTATGCAATTTCCCAAGCCGCTAATCGAAGGCCGCCCCATCAGGCGTTATAAACGTTTTCTTGCCGACGTGGAGCTCGCCGACGGCTCCATGGTGACCGCTCATACGCCCAATACCGGTTCGATGATGGGGTGTGCGGAACCGGGTCTACGCGTCTGGCTCTCGGTTTCCGACAACCCGAAGCGTAAATATCCTCTGAGCTGGGAGTTGGTGGAGAGTTCGAGTGGTGCGCTAGTGGGTATCAACACCGGTTTGCCTACGCGGCTGGTAACGGAGGGAATCGATCGCGGCGTGATCACCGAACTCCAGGGCTACACCGATCTGCGACCGGAAGTACGTTACGGCGAGGAGAGTAGCTGTATCGACCTGCTACTCGAAGAGGGCGATCGACGCCGTTATGTAGAGATAAAGAACGTCACGTTAGCCAACGGTGAGGGGGTCGCGCAATTTCCGGATGCCGTCACTTCACGCGGAACACGGCACTTGCGCGAGTTGATGCGGGTGGTGGCGAAGGAGGGCGCGCGAGGAGTGATGGTCTATTGCGTACAGCGCAGTGACGTACGCGCCTTTTCACCACCGATACCATCGATCCTCTCTATGGTGCGACGCTACGGGAGGCGCTCAATCAAGGTGTGGAGGCGGTGGCTTATCGTGCCGATGTTTCACCTCAGGCCATTCAATTGAGCACCTCAATGCCCATCGTGCTCGACTAAAAGATTTTCAATCGGATATCAAGAGCGCCTTTACCGGGTGTTTGTGGTTTAATGCGCCCCATGTTTCGACCCTTGGAACTCTTCGTCGGTCTCCGGTATACGCGCGCCAAACGGCGTAACCACTTTATATCCTTTATTTCGTTGACTTCCATCCTGGGCATAGCCCTGGGGATCACCGCGTTGATCACGGTACTTTCTGTGATGAACGGCTTCGAGACAGAGCTCCGTGAGCGCATCTTGGGTATGGCCTCTCACGCCACCATTAGCGGCTCGGCGGAGGGTCTCGACGATTGGGAGTCGGTCGCCCAACAAGCACGAGAACATCAGCGAGTACTGGGCGCAGCCCCCTACGTCACTGCCCAGGTGATGTTGAGCTCGGGGGAGGAGGTGAGTGGGACCTTGTTGCGGGGAGTACTGCCAGAGACCGAACCGGAAGTGTCGGAGGCGGTGAAGAAGATGTTGGTGGGCAAACTCACTGATCTCAAACCGAAGCGCTATGGGATTATTCTCGGTAAAGAGTTAGCGTTTGCCATGGGTGTGCGTACGGGCGACAAGATCACCGTCGTCACACCTCAAGCCTCGGTGACACCGGCGGGTATTCTCCCGCGCCTCAAACGCTTTACAGTCGTTGGGCTCTTTGAAGTGGGTATGTATGAGTACGACCGCAATCTCGCTTTCGTCCATATCGCCGACGCCGCGAAACTGATGCGTCTCGAAGATCGGGTGACCGGTGTGCGCCTGAAGTTGGATGATCTGTTTCAGGCACCTCGCGTCGTTCGAGAGATTGCCCGTGATCTGGGAGGCCGGCTCTACATCAGTGACTGGACGCGACAGCACGCCAACTTCTTCCGCGCCATTCAAACCGAAAAGCGGGTGATGTTCATCATCCTATTGCTGATCGTGGCAGTTGCCGCGTTTAATATTGTCTCCACCCTGGTAATGGTGGTGACCGATAAACAGGGTGATATCGCCATCCTGAGAACGCTCGGTATGACGCCTCGCAGCGTCATGACCATATTCATCGTCCAAGGTGCGCTGATTGGACTGATCGGTACCGTACTCGGTGTGGTAGGTGGCGTTGCCTTGGCACTGAATGTGGAGACCATCGTTCCCGCGATAGAGAGCCTGTTCGGTATTCAATTTCTCTCTCCCGATGTCTATTACATCAGTGATTTACCCTCGGAGCTGCATTGGGACGACGTGGTCCGAATCGGAAGCGTGGCATTTGTGTTGAGCTTGATCGCTACGCTCTACCCGGCATGGCGTGCAGCGCGCACCCAACCCGCACAGGCCTTACGTTATGAGTGATGCGCAAGTGAACAGGGATGAGCGAGGCGCCGTCCTTGCCTGCCGTGGTTTGGGGAAGACCTTCGAAGAGGGTGATCTAAGGACGGAAGTGCTGCAAGGTGTCGATTTCTCACTGAATCCCGGGGAGCGTGTTGCGATTTTAGGTACCTCGGGATCTGGGAAGAGCACCTTGCTGCATCTGTTGGGCGGTTTGGATACGGCCACTTCGGGTGAGGTGTCGATTGATGGCCAGGAGGTGAAGCGACTGAGTGATGCAGCACGCGGTCAGTTGCGAAACCGTGTACTCGGTTTTGTCTACCAGTTTCACCACCTTCTCCCTGAATTCACCGCGTTGGAGAACGTTGCGATGCCGTTGTTGATCGGTGGAGTGAAGCCGGAGCAGGCCAATGCGACAGCCGCGATGTTGCTGAAGAAGGTGGGTCTTGAAAAACGATTGCGCCATCGCCCGGGAGAGCTCTCCGGCGGTGAACGTCAGCGTGCGGCAGTGGCGCGTGCATTGGTCAATCAACCCAAGTGCGTGTTGGCCGACGAACCAACGGGGAACTTGGACCGACGCAATGCCGAGCAGGTCTACGAAATGATGCTCGAACTGAATGGTGAACTGGGGACCAGTCTGGTGGTAGTGACACACGATTTGGAGTTGGCGCAACGCATGGATCGTGTCTGCACACTCGCTGACGGGCGATTGATTGCTGCCGACTGAGAAGCAGGCGGTGGCGGCGCCGTTTATTCGATCGGTGTTTCTATATTCTCGTCGTTGGTATCTGACTTCGTTCTCTTAGGTTTGGACAGACGGTTCCTGAACCGGCGAGCCTTCCAGTCCCGCACCACCATGAAGCGCCAAAATCCTCTCATTAGGAGATAACCGGCGGTGGCCGCGACGATCCCGCAGACAAAACAGCCGAGTAAGAAGGGTTTCCAGATTGCAACCAACTCGGCTTTGAGCCACTCGATGGAGATGGCGAACTCCACATCGGTAATGGGCGTCCCCAATAGCCAGGTGCCAACCACATAGGTGAAGTAGAAAATCGGGGGCATGGTGATGGGGTTGGTAATCCACACCAGGCCCACAGAAATAGGGAGATTGACCCGGCACAGGATAGCGCCGGCCGCGGACAACACCATTTGAAAAGGGACGGGGACAAAGGCGTTGAACAATCCCATAGCGAACGCGCCAGACACCGAGCGACGATTCAAGTGCCAAAGATTCGGGTCGTGGTGTAACGTCCCAAATAGACTCAAGTGCTTGTGATTGCGGATCTTGTGGTGATCCGGCATGTACCGCTTAATTAGTTTCTTTGCCACCGGCGATCCCGAACCACTGTGGAGAATTTCCGCGGTCTTTCTGTGATTTCGTTGCCGCGATACCCCTGTCGGGAGATTACTTGAAGTAGGTATCTCCTTTGGGACATTATCCACATTTTTCCAGGAAGGAACATGATTGCAGGGACGCTAGCCTGGCTCGCGGGGATGGTTGCCCTGCAATTTGCAGCGGAGCTTCCATCACAACTATGGCTCTGGTTGTCGCCACTGGTAGCGATAGGCATCCTCGTGGCCGCTCCATTCCGATGGCTGGCAATAGCCCTGCTGGGTGCGCATTGGACGTTAAGCATCGCTCTCCCCGACCACCTGGAAACCGAAGATCTTACCGTCGTCGGTAAAGTCGTGGGCGTTCCAGAACATACCTCGGGTCGGTTACGGTTTCTTTACCACGTCGAACAGCTGCATCACGAAGGAACTCGCTACCCATCACCCGGTGTCATCCGTCTCAGTTGGTACGGTAAACGGGAACCACTTGCTGCTAGGCAAGAGTGGCAACTCGTTGTGCGGCTCAAAGCGCCTCGTGGGTTCAGTAATCCGGGAGGTTTCGATTACGAAGGTTGGTTGTACCGGAGCGAAATACGCGCCACGGGTTACGTCAGAAACCATCCCGACAATCAGCGCCTCGACAGCCAAAACTGGCTACCCCACGTCGATACGCTGAGGGAATCGTTGATTGAGCGACAACGTGCCGCGCTGAAAGAAAACCCCTTCGCTGGTCTGATTCGCGCCCTGACGTTGGGCGATCGAAGCGGTGTGACATCGTTACAATGGCAGGTGCTACGGCAGACCGGGACGAGCCATCTGCTCGCAATTTCGGGCCTACACATCGGCATCCTTGCCGGTCTGGCGTTCGTGGTGGCTCGGGTAACGTGGAGCTGTTTTCCCGCGCTTCTTCTCAGAATTCCAGCCCAGCGGGTAGCCGGTGGTGCGGCCCTGGTGTCGTCGATAGCCTATGCAGGGTTAGCGGGGTTTTCATTACCCACACAACGCGCGTTGATTATGGTCGCGGTCTTCATGTTGGGAACGGTTTTTCACCGAACCCAACGACCGGCACGGAGTTTTGCCATTGCGTTGCTCCTGGTGACAGCGTATGACCCGAAAGCGGTGCTTAGCCCCGGGTTTTGGCTGTCGTTCGGCGCCGTGGCTATCCTCCTGCTGTCGGGCGGCGGGAGCTGTCGAGACGGTGGCGATGGATCAGCATCCAGTGGGTGATTGCTGTGGGTTTGGCCCCATTGTTGATCGGGTTCTTTGGCCAGGTATCGCTGGCGGCGCCCATGGCGAACCCCATCGCCATTCCGTGGATCGGGTGTGTCGTCGCGCCCATTGCACTACTGGGGACCGCAATCCTCGCTGTTTCCGAGCCATTGGGAGCGTGGCTCTTGTCGACCGCCGCGTGGCTCTTACAAGGGCAGTGGGAGCTGTTGAAGCCGTTGATCCAGTTACCCTTCTCGTTTTGGCGATTTCCGGCGTTACCGCTGCCGACACTGCTCGTGGCCACCGCGGGTGTCGTGCTATTGATTGCGCCTCGCGGGATTCCACTGCGCGCCCTGGGAGTGCTGTTCGTTGTACCGACACTGTGGCATTCGGGCGGACAATCCATCGCGGAGGGTGCGTTTCGGGTCACGCTGCTGGATGTTGGTCAGGGATTGAGCGTGGTGGTCAGGACCAGGAACCATACGCTTCTCTACGATACCGGTCCCCGGTTCAGTAACCGATTCGACACCGGTGATGCGGTCATTGTGCCCTATCTGCGGAGCTTGGGTATCCAGCGCCTGGATAAGATGGTCCTGAGCCACAGCGATAACGACCACGCCGGCGGCGCTGATTCGGTGCGCAGGGCTGTTACCGTGGTGAGTGAGCTTCGCTCGCCTCTGGCGGGCGAGAGCTTGAACTCCGGGCACTGCCGTGCTGGATCGCGTTGGCAGTGGGATGAGGTGCGTTTCACCTTTCTGCACCCTGATTCCGGCTACTCCGATGAGGGTGACGAAAATGATCACTCCTGCGTACTCGAGATCCGCAGCGGGGAGAGGGCGCTGCTGCTCACCGGAGATATCGAACGAGCGGCGGAACGGGAGTTGGTCCTCAAGTATGGAGACGGACTGAGAGCGGATCTGCTGGTGGTTCCTCATCATGGCAGCGCAAGCTCTTCCACGCACGCTTTTCTGAATGCGGTAAGACCACGGATTGCGATGGTGGGGAGTGACTATAAGAATCGCTGGTCTTTTCCAGCGGCCAGCGTAATGGCGCTGTATCGGGCGTTAGGTGTGCCAGTGATCAACACGGCGGAGTGGGGCGCAATCGAAGTCGATGTCGATCCACGGAAGGGCATCTCCGGACCACGCGCGTGGCGCTCGAAATCGCCGCGTTATTGGCATGCTGCCTTTGGGGGTGAGTCCAAATCGAGTAACATAGCGCCTTCAGTAGGAATACGTTCAGCAGAGGAACGTGTTCGTTGAATCCACCTGCCCGGGCGGCTCGGCGAACAGTGAGTCCGGAACCAATAATTCGATTGTTGTCACGTTATGAGGGGGAGCCTTTAAGGTGCTCGAATTGATCAAATCCGGTGGTTGGCTCATGGTGCCGATCATCGCCTGTTCCATCCTGTCACTCGCCATCATCGCCGAACGATTCTGGTCACTGCAGACCAAGCGGGTCCTTCCCAAACACCTCGTTGCCCATGTGTGGCATATGTACCGTAATAACGAGCTGGACAACGCCAAGATCCAAACCTTGCGTAAAGGTTCCATGTTGGGCCGTATTCTGGCGGCCGGATTGGTCAATTTGCACCACGATCGCGAAATCACGAAAGAGGCGATCGAGGAGACCGGTCGACAGGTGGTCCATGAGATGGAACGCCATCTCAACTCATTGGGAACCATTGCCTCGATTTCCCCACTGCTGGGACTGCTGGGTACGGTTATCGGCATGATCAAAGTCTTCTCGGCCATCATGGGGCATGGCGTGGGCAATCCGACGGTGCTGGCGGGAGGGATTTCCGAAGCGCTGATCACCACCGCGGCAGGATTGTCGGTGGCTATCCCCACGCTGATGTTCTATCGCTTCTTCCGTGGACGTGTCGACGAACTGGTGGTGCGCATGGAAGAGGAGGCGCTGAAGATGGTCGAAGTGATGCATGGGCAACGCGAGAAGGATCCGGAAGCCGAGGCGGCGAGTACGTGAATCTGCGCCCTCACCGCAAAGAGGATCCCGATCTCAATTTAACGCCACTCATCGACGTGGTGTTTCTCCTGCTGATCTTTTTTATGGTCTCAACCACCTTTGACCGAGAGGCAGAGCTGAAGATTCAACTCCCAGAGGCTGCAGGCGAGCAGCGCCAGGAGCCCGATGCCCCGGTGGAGATCACCATTGATGCCCAGGGTCGCTACTTCGTCAATCGACAGGAAGTGGTGAACACTAAACTGGACACATTGAAGCAGGCCGTAGACAAAGCCGTAGCAGGTCGCGAAGACCCACCTCTGGTCATCAGCGCCGACCGGTTAACACCCCACGAGGCGGTTATTCGCGCCATGGATGCCGCGAGTCAACTGGGATTGGTGCATATTACGTTCGTGACGAAACAGTCGGCCGACCAGTAACCGTGAAGCGGCGGAAATCAACCTATGGGGCAGATACCCCACGGGCAGAGTGCGTGTGAGCAGCCTCGAAACCTATTGGTACTCGGACCGTCCAATCTCTTGGTTGCTGGTACCGGTCTCGTGGCTCTATCGACTCGTGGTCGCGCTGCGTCGGTTACTCTACTTTGTGAGGATTTTTCCAGTCACCCGACTGTCGGTTCCCGTAATCGTTGTCGGCAATATTACGGTGGGCGGTACGGGTAAAACGCCTCTGGTCGAAGCGCTTGCGAAAATGCTGGAAAACGAGGGTTACCGCCCCGGTCTCGTGAGCCGCGGTTACGGAGGCAATGCCGCGAAGTGGCCGCAGCAGGTTCGCGGCGATAGCGATCCGGTTTCGGTGGGCGACGAGGCGGTATTGCTGGCACGTCGTACGGGTTGCCCGATGGCAGTGGGCCCTAAACGCGTTGCCGCCGCTTTGGCGCTGCTCAAATATAATCAGTGCGATGTCATCATCTCGGACGACGGTTTGCAGCACTATGCTCTGGCTCGTGATATTGAGATCGCAGTTATCGACGGGGTGCGTCGCATGGGGAACGGTCATCTTTTGCCTGCCGGACCACTGCGCGAACCCAAAAGAAGGCTCAAGAAAGTGGACCTGGTGGTAGCCAACGGCGGTGGCACACGGGGTGAGTTCACGATGAATACCCGCCTCGGGCTGCCGCGGCGATTGATCGATAACCGGGAAGCGGACGATTGGAGTATGTTCACCGGTGGACAAGTGCATGGTGTTGCGGGGATCGGTAATCCCGCACGCTTTTATAACGCACTCGAAAAGCGGGAAGTGAATCTGACGCAACACAGCTATCCCGATCATCACCCCTTTACGCAGCAAGATATCGATTTCGGTGATCACGCCCCCGTCCTGATGACCGAAAAGGATGGGGTAAAATGTAAGCGGTTTGCTCGGCTCAATCATTGGTATGTACCGATTGAGGTGGAACTCGACTCAAGGTTTTCAGTGCGGTTTTTGAGATTGTTGAAGGAGAAGCAGAGTGGATAAGAAACTGTTAGATATCTTGGTCTGCCCGGTCTGTAAAGGACCGTTGGTATTCAAAAAGGCCGAGCAGGAGTTAATTTGCAAAGCAGACCGACTCGCTTATCCCATTCGTGACGATATTCCGGTGATGCTGGAGGAGGAGGCGAGGCGATTGGGGGAAGAAGAGGAACTTTGATTGAAGTTCAAGATAGTCATCCCGGCACGCTATGCCTCCGTGAGATTGCCGGGTAAACCGCTGCGCCAATTGTGCGGAAAACCGATGATTCAGCATGTGTTCGCCTGCGCGGTGGCGAGTGGCGCTGAGGAGGTGATCGTTGCCACAGACGATGAACGGATCGAACGCGCGGTGATTGCTTTTGGTGGCGATGTCTGTATGACGAGTGCTGAGCACACTTCGGGGACCGATCGAATTGAAGAGGTGGCTCGCGTTCACGCGTGGGACGACGATACCATTGTCGTCAACCTGCAGGGCGACGAACCGATGATGCCTCCTGCGTTGCTGGTTCAGGTGGCGGAGGGACTGGCGAATCACCCGGAAGCGGCAATCGCAACGCTCAGTGCTCCCCTTGAATCAGCCGAAGAGGTATTTGATCCCAATATTGTGAAGGTGGTGTGCGACAAGCATGGTTTTGCGTTGATGTTCAGCCGTGCTCCCATTCCGTGGGAACGCGAGGCGTTTAGCGAGGAACCGCCGCGCATGGCTCACCCACCTCATCAGTTACGGCATATCGGTCTCTATGCTTACCGGGTTGGTTTCCTCAAGCGTTTTGTCGATTGGCCGACTAGTGAATTGGAAACGACCGAGTCGTTAGAACAGCTAAGAGCGTTGTGGAATGGAGACCGCATCTTCGTTGAACGGGCGATGGTGATGCCGGGTCATGGCAGCGATACACCCGCGGATTTGGAAACCGCTGAAGCACTGTTGAAAGAGTGGCGTCCCGTGCCGGTAACTTGAACGAGATGAAACAGCAGATAGCCGTACTGATGGTTTGTATGGGCAATATTTGTCGATCTCCCACAGCCCACGGTGTGTTCAGAAGAATGGTGGCCGAACAGGAGCTGTCGGATCGAATCTATATCGATTCTGCGGGCACTCACGCTTATCACACGGGCGAATCGCCCGATCCTCGTGCGCAGCGGGCGGCGTTGTCGAGAGGGGTTAACTTAGGCGATATCCGGGCGCGGGCAGTGGTACATGATGATTTCGAACGTTTCGATTACGTGTTGGCGATGGATATGGCCAACCACCACGATTTGTTAAACATCTGTCCTGGTGCGTACAAAAACCGGCTGCGCCTATTTATGGACTTTGCTCCAGACCTCCGTGAAAGCGAGGTTCCCGATCCCTACTATGGGGGCACAAAAGGTTTCGAGCATGTGCTGGACCTGGTGGAAGCCGCAGCAAAAGGTCTTCTCACCCAGCTGCAAAAGGATCTCGGCGTATCGTAATCGTACGTAAAGCGGGAAACGAAAGAGGCAAAGGGTGGATTCTTGCGAATCCACCCTTTTTTTGCATTTGTACTCTATCGACTAACCGTCGTTTCGATCTGAGGGTGAAGGTGTCGTAGCGCGCGCGGGGGCAGCAGGTGTGCCCTCAGTCTTCTCTTTATCAGAAGGTTTCGATTGGCCTTGCGGCGCAGCCGTGGGCTTCTGAACCTCCGGATGGACGGATTTTGCTACGGGCGCCGGTGATTTCTCAGAACCCGCAGGCGGAGGGGTGCTCGGCTTGGGTACACTCACTGGCGGTGGAGCAGTACTCGATTTAGCGACACCCTTTTCGACCCCGGGTTGCGTAGAGGTTTGCGGGGTTTTGGGGGTAGGCGCCCCCAAGTTGGTGGTTCTCGGACCGGTACTTTCCGGGGTCGACCTAGGCCCTGGAGCGGCCACACGCGACGGGGGTGTGGTAGAGGTCGTCGTGGGGACGCTGCTGTGTGGCTGGTCCTTTGCAGGAGCAGGTGGTTGGTTCTCAGGCGCTGTCGTTTTCGGTGTTGCTGGAGTCGCGGGTGGAGCTGGACGAGCGGGGGTGGAATCGACTTTCTGTACGGGAACCGACGGCGCCGAGCTAGGGCGAGGTTCTGATGAAGGGGACGATTCTACGCTGGCAGGTTTGCGATCTATCTCTCCCCGAGGGCTCTTATCCATCGATGGCGACACGGATTTTGAATCAGATGCCGTCTCAGTTTTTGGCGCATCAGCACGCTTTTGCTGCTGATCCGGGACGGGGCTGCCCTGAGGTTTTTCCGCTACCGGTTGTTGCTGAGCGTTCTCGCCGTGGGTGGCCTTGTCGCCACGCGGATCCATATCGTTTTTCGGGCCCGTGTTCTGTTTCGACGCTTCCGCGTTTGGCTGAGCCGTGCGGTCTTTGGCGGCATGCTGGCGTTTTGGAGCGCGTTGAGTAGGGGCTTCGTTGGTTTCCAGCGGCACGCCAGGCACGTTTTCCTCCGGCGCCTTACGTTGAGCCTCGTGGGCTGCGGAAGAGTCCGTTGCGGAGGTGTTTTGCGTATTTTCCGCCTCGCTGCGGTTGTTGCGGCGGCGGCCGCCTCTGCGGCCACGACGGTTTCGCGAACGATTGCTGCGCTCTTGCTGGGCGGTTTGTTCACTCTCAGCGGCGTTTTGCGACTCGCTTTGCGAACGCTGTTTTTCGTTGGCCTGTTTTTTGGTTTCCTGAGCATCGTCGCGTTGACGTTGAGAACGCTTTTTACCACCCGATTCCCGATTCTCTTCACCGCTACGGCCGCGGCCTTGCCGCTGCCCCTGCCGCGAGCCTTGTCCACCGCGACGGCGCCCGCGTGGTTCGTCCGACTTTGAGCGTTGACCGCGACTGTCGCTTCGGGATGAACGTTTTCCGGAGCCTTTGGATCCCGTACGCGTCTCTTTCTTGGGAGCGGGTGACTCTTCTTGGGGTTTCTCCTCTTTGTGATTTCCAAACAGACCACCCAATAAACGCTTGAGGAATCCCTCCTCACTCGTTTTCTGCTCTGTCGAAGTGCGCGGTGGTGCCGGCGTCTTGGGAGCGACCGTTTTCACGGCAGGTTCCTCAAATGCCGCGCGGCGCTGTTCGGTCGTCTCAGGAATCTGCTCCTCGACCACTTCGATCAGCTCGTAACTTGGCACCGCATCACCTTCGTCGCCGACATCGGAAGGACGCTGGCGCGTTACTTGGTATTGCGGCGTTGTCAGGTGTTGGTTGGGCAACAGCAGTACCCGGACATTGTTATGCTGCTCCATCGAGTGAATAATGTCGCGCTTTTCGTTGAGCAGAAAAGTGGAAACTTCAATAGGAAGCTGGGCGACAACTCGTGCCGTATTCGCTTTCATGGCTTCCTCTTCAACGAGACGTAGTATCGCAAGCGCCAGCGACTCCACGCTACGAATGGTCCCCTGGCCGCTGCAACGGGGGCAGACGATCTGACTCGATTCCCCCAACGACGGCCGTAACCGCTGACGCGACATCTCCAAAAGGCCGAAACGCGAGATACGGCTGATCTGGATGCGCGCGCGATCCTGTTTCAATGCCTCTTTGAGACGATTCTCAACCTCGCGTTGATTGCGCGCAGGCGTCATGTCGATAAAATCGATAACGATCAACCCACCGGTGTCTCGTAACCGAAGTTGTCGGGCTACTTCTTCTACTACTTCGAGATTGGTATTGAGCGCTGTCTCTTCAATGTCGCCTCCCTTGGTAGCGCGTGAGGAGTTTACATCGATGGTGGTCAACGCTTCGGTGTGGTCAATGACGATAGCGCCCCCAGACGGTAGGCGTACTTCGCGATTGAACGCACTCTCTATCTGGCTTTCGATCTGGTAGCGGCTGAACAGGGGAGTGGTATCGGTGTAGAGCTTCACCTTTCCCAAGTTGTGGGGCATCACTTGCTCCATGAACACCTGGGCTTGGCGGTGTGTCTCCGCATCGTCAATCTGGATTTCACCGATATCAGGGCGCAGATAGTCGCGCAAGGCGCGAATGATGAGGTTGCTTTCCTGGTAGATCAGGAACGGGGCGTTGCGCTCGGCGGCACGTTCGATGGCGCTCCACAGGTGCAGTAGATAATCCATGTCCCACTGCAACTCCTCAACGGAGCGACCCACGCCAGCGGTGCGGATGATTAGACCCATGCCGTCGGGTATCTCCAAGGCGCTCAGCGCATCGCGAAGCTCACTACGATCGGCACCTTCGATTCGGCGGGAGACACCACCTGCTCTCGGATTGTTTGGCATCAGGACCAGGTAGCGCCCCGCGAGGCTGACGAAAGTGGTGAGGGCGGCACCCTTGTTGCCACGCTCTTCCTTCTCCACTTGAACGATGAGCTCTTGGCCCTCTTTCAGTGCATCTATGACGCTTGGACGGCCCTGTCCCTCGAGGGCATCGGGTTTGAAATAGCTCCTGGCAACTTCCTTGAGGGGGAGAAAACCATGACGCTCTGCGCCGTGGTCGACGAAAGCGGCTTCCAGGCTGGGTTCTATGCGGGTGATACGGCCTTTGTAGATGTTGGCCTTTTTCTGTTCGCGGGCGACTGTTTCGATATCGAGATCGTAAAGTCGCTGGCCATCCACCATGGCGACACGCAACTCCTCGGGCTGAGTTGCGTTAATCAACATTCTTTTCATGCGGAATTTCTTTCCGCGCCACCCGGACCGACTATGCGCAGGCGTGACCTTCAAGCGCTCGGCAAGTCATGAATTTACCCCTAAAAAGTGAGGAGAAACATAGACATAGCTCAAGTGCTTATGCAGAACGTTGGCGAAGATCGCTCACCAGGACGAACGGTAACATTCTGCCGGTTCGCAACGACCGGGGATTGTGGTTACTCGGTTTTCTGTACCCTATTCATTAAGGGTACAGAGTCCTGTCAGCGTGATTCGCTACGTACCAGGCCCGCGCTTTAGTTGAGCACGGACTGTGACGCTTTTATACGATGTCGCCCACATCATCATCGGGGTCGGGCGACAAATAACCCTGTCGCGGTCCAGCATGCTCAATGTGCAGTGGACCGTGTAAAATCGTTTAGGTGCCGTTGCGGTCGGAGATTTTCCGGTCGTAACTTCCCAATAAAGAGTGATTAGGCTTTATGGGAATTGAATTCGGTCTCTAATCGAACCTCACTCGGAGAGAAGCGATCGCGGCAGATCGATTGGTCTGCGCCCACCGCAACGACCATGCCAATATATCAGTCTTTCCTGGGGCCAGCAAATGCGCGCCTGGGGAAAGACCTGGAAACGCTAATGATATCATTACCCTATGAGTGAACCGCATGCCTCATCGGCACTTAAAGTCAGGCTGGTGACAATTGACTCCGACCAGGCTGGACAACGAATCGACAATTTTTTGCTCCGCGAGCTGAAGGGTGTTCCCAAGAGTCGAATATACCGAATCCTGCGCAAAGGGGGGGTCCGCGTCAATCGTGGCAGAACAGATCCGACTTACCGACTGAAGGCGGGAGATACTGTCCGAATCCCACCGGTCAGAGTTGCCGCGAGTGGGGTCTCCCCGCCGGCAGCCGGTGCTGTTGAGCTTATCAGGGAGCGGGTGATCTACGAACATCCCCATTTTCTGGTGATCGATAAACCGGCGGGTATGGCTGTTCACGGAGGGAGCGGCTTGAGCTACGGCGTGATTGAAGCGATGAGGGCTGCGCGCCCGGATCTACGCTATCTGGAACTGGTTCATCGGCTCGACCGGGAAACCTCTGGGTGCTTGCTATTGGCAAAGCGGCGCAGCGCGCTAAGGCGGTTGCATGAGTTGATTCGTGGCGACGCGTTGGACAAAAGGTATCTCGCGCTGGTGGGTGGACGTTGGCCAAGGGATTGTCGTTCTGTCGACATGCCGTTGCGTAAGAACGCATTGAAAGGAGGTGAGCGCGTTGTACAGGTCGATCCTTCCGGCAAACCGTCACAAACCCGGTTCAAGGTCATCGAGTACTATACGAATGCGACGCTGGTAGAGGCACAACTCGTGACGGGTAGAACGCACCAGATTCGTGTCCACGCGGCTGAGATGGGGCACCCCTTGGCGGGAGATGGGAAGTACGGCGATAGCACCTGGAATCAGGAGTTGCGTAAGCAGGGGCTGAAACGCATGTTTTTGCATGCTCACTCGTTGGCGTTTACCTATCCCGAGCCTGAACAGGCCATTCATATCAGCGCTCCCCTGGATCCGGTTCTGGCAGAATTGTTGAATAAGGTTGCTCGGTGAACTTTAGCACCTGGTCTAAAATCCAATCTGTCTTCACGGTAAGCAAACAGGATTCGGCGAATAGGTGTAATTGACTAGAACGATGTCTCTACCTTTTAAACTATTGGTTTTCGATTGGGACGGTACCTTGATGGATTCGGAGGCGCGTATCGTCGCATGCATACGTTCTGCGACCAAGGAGATGGGTTACCAGACGCGCTCCCACGATCAGATGAAAAACGTGATCGGTCTTGGTTTACAGGAGGCGATTGAACTTCTGTTCCCGGGCAGCGATGAAGAGTTTTGCCGGGATTTTGTGGCCTGTTATCGGCGCTATTTCTTCAATTCACATCACATCCCCTCGGAACTCTTCTCCGGTACCTATGAGACGCTGGCAGCGCTCAGCGAAGCGGGTTACTGGATGGCTGTTGCCACTGGAAAAGGGCGAAGGGGTTTGAATAAGGTGCTGGAAAAGACGGGTTGTGGCGAGTTTTTCTTGACCACACGCTGTGCGGATGAAGCGCTGTCGAAACCCAACCCAGATATGTTGCTGGCGATTCTCGACGAATTGGGTGTAGAACCTGACGAGTGTCTAATGATCGGCGACACCGAGTACGATATGCAGATGGCCAAAAACGCCACCACCCATTCGCTTGCAGTCTCTTACGGTGTCCATGAGATCGAGCGATTGTTGAATCACCAGCCCCTGGGCTATCTGGATGACATACGCGAACTCCCAAATTGGTTGATCAAGCAAGCACCTGTATCGCCGTTAATTAAATGAAACAGACGCAGTTTGAGGTATACGCATGAACGATACGCAGGACAGTGGTGCCAAACCACACGATCCATGGACACAGAACCCCACTAGCAGGCCGTTGGATTATCCCACGGGTGGAGGAGAGGCTGAGAACGAGGGTTGGCATCGCGATGTGATGGAAAACGTGTTGCTGGAGTCAGTACGCGAACAGCGCCGAGCGAGACGCTGGGGGATCTTTTTTAAATCGTTGGTCTTTGTATACCTGTTCGCGCTGTTGTTCGTGTTTGTGGGTGATTGGGAAGAGTCTCCCGGTTTACCCGTTGGCCGTCACACTGCATTGGTTGAGGTAGATGGTTTGATCGCTGCGGGTCAGGACGCCAGCGCCGACAATATCGTTGCCGGCCTCCGGGCGGCCTTCGAAGATAAAAAGACGGCTGGTGTCATCGTGCGCATCAACAGTCCGGGTGGTAGTCCGGTGCAAGCCGGTTATGTCTACGATGAAATTAGACGCCTACGGCAAAAACACCCCGAGACACCGCTCTATGCAGTCGTAACCGATGTCTGTGCTTCGGGCGGATACTACATTGCAGCGGCGGCTGACAACATTTATGCGAACAAGGCGAGTATCGTTGGATCTATCGGCGTGCGTATGGACAGCTTCGGATTCGTCGAAGCGCTGGAAAAGCTGGGTGTCGAGCGCCGTTTGTTGACGGCAGGTGATAGCAAGGGTCTGCTCGATCCGTTCCTGCCACTGGATAAACAAGAAGTAGGTCATGTGCAATCGATGCTGAACAATATTCACCAACAGTTTATCGAGACCGTAAAAGAGGGGCGTGGGGATCGACTGAAAAACGATCCGCAACTGTTCAGTGGCCTAATGTGGACGGGAGAACAGGCGCTCGAACTGGGATTGGTGGATGAGTTGCTGAGCGCGAGCCAGGTAGCGCGCGATGTGATTGGGGTCGATACTGTTCGAGACTACACGCCGCGCCAGGATCTACTATCTCGATTCGCAGATCGGTTGGGGCTGGCGTTTTCAAAAGGCGTGAGCGCACTCGTCGGGAACAACGCGCTGAGATGATCTAGATGATCTCTACGCCCTCAGCCTCCAACATCTCGATCAGACGGATCAAGGGCAATCCAATCAGCGTATTGGGATCGTCGCCGGTCATACGTTTGAAAAGGGCGATTCCCAACGCCTCCGATCGAAAGCTCCCTGCGCAATGATAGGGTTCGTCGTGCCTGAGATAGTTTTCGATCTGGCTTTCAGTCAGATCGCGAAATGTTACTTGGAAGGGCACGACGTCCAGTTGCGTGGATGAGTTTTTAGCGTTGAACAGGCAGAGACCCGTCAAGAACTGAACGCTTTTCCCGGAGGCGTTTCGCAACTGCTCTATTGCCGCATCGTGATTTCCTGGTTTACCAACGATCTTTCCATCCACAATGGCGATTTGGTCTGATCCTATAATCAGAGCCTCGGGATGATCGTCTGCGACGGCGCGCGCTTTCGCTTCCGAAAGACGCCGCACGAGCTCCAGCGGAGTTTCTCCCGCTATTGGAGTTTCGTCGACGTTGGGGGCGCAGGTCTCGAACGGCAGATCGAGCCGCTCCAATAGCATGCGTCGAAAAGGCGAGGTTGAAGCGAGTACCAGTGGCTGCGGCAGTTTCATTTAACCGCCGATGATCGCCAACAATACACCGGCAGCGACAGCCGATCCGATCACCCCCGCGACGTTGGGACCCATGGCGTGCATCAATAGGAAATTGTGGTGATCGGCTTCAAGGCCCATTTTGTTGACGACTCGCGCTGCCATCGGTACTGCCGAGACCCCTGCCGCACCGATCAACGGATTGACCTTTCCACCGCTTAACCGGTGCATTAGTTTACCCATCAGCAATCCAGCCGCGGTGCCGATGGCGAATGCTACCGCTCCCAGGCAGAGAATACCCAGGGTTTCTACGTTCAGAAACTTGTAGGCCGATAGTTTGGAACCCACCGCCAGACCTAACAGGATGGTGACGATATTGATCAACTCGTGTTGTGCGGTTCGGCTCAGACGCTCCACGACTCCCGATTCGCGCAGCAAGTTTCCGAACGTGAGCATGCCAATCAGCGGCGCGGCACCGGGAAGCAACAGCAGACACAACAGCAGAACCAGCAGAGGAAAAAGAATCTTTTCCAATTTCGATACCGGGCGCAGCTGCTGCATTACCACCTGGCGCTCCTTTTCGGTGGTGAGTGCGCGCATGATGGGTGGTTGAATGAGCGGAACGAGTGCCATGTAGGAATAGGCGGCGACTGCGATAGCGCCCAACAAGTCTGGCGCGAGTCGGGATGAGAGGAATATAGCGGTTGGCCCGTCGGCACCGCCGATAATTCCGATGGCAGCCGCGTCGGAGAGCGAGAAATCGAAACCGGGGATCGCGTTCATCGCCAAAGCGCCGATCAGCGTAAAGAAAATTCCAAACTGCGCCGCAGCCCCCAAGAGCAGTGTTTTGGGATCAGCGATGAGCGGACCAAAATCGGTCAATGCCCCCACACCGAGAAAAATCAGCAGCGGGAATACTCCCGTGCTCAGCCCGATGGTAGAGAGCCACCCCAGCAGTCCATCGGGACCGGCGATACCGGCGAGCGGGATGTTGCTCAAGATAGCGCCGAAACCGATGGGTACTAGCAGCAGTGGTTCGAACTGCTTGGAGATGGTCAGATAGAGCAGCAGACAGCCCACACCAATCATCAACAACTCACCCCAGGTGATGTTGGCGATGCCGGTGGTCAACCAAAGCTTGTCAAAGAGTTCGAATTCCATAACTAACCGCTAAGCCAGCTGAAACAGCGTGTCCCCTGATTGGACTGAATCTCCCTCTTTGACAGCGATCCCGGTCACTGTACCCGCTCGGGGCACGCGCACCTCGGTCTCCATTTTCATCGCTTCCATAACGACTACCACGTCACCAGCAGCGACTTGTTGACCGTCCGCTACTTTGATCTGGAAGATATTGCCTGTGAGAGGCGCAGTGATCGGTTCCCCCGATCCGGTACCGGGGGAGGGAGCGGCTGGGGGTGCGGTGTTTTTCGCGGGTTGAACATCGATTATCGCACCCGCTGGTCCAACAGAAACCTGGTAGCTCGCACCGTCCACTGTGACGCTGTAGTGTTCCACCGGTGCATTGCTTACGGGTGTTGCAGGGGCCTTTGGTGCAGCTTCTGCCTCAGTCTCCGTGCCGGGGGTCGGCTCGAAAGCGTCGGGATTGCCGCGGTTCTCGATGAAACGCAGTCCGATCTGGGGGAAGAGGGCACAGATCAACACATCCTCCTCCACGGTATCCACCAAATCCAACCCTTTCTGCGTGGCAATTTCGGTAAGCTCGGCGGTGAGGTGCTCCATTTCCGGCTCCAGCAGGTCGGCCGGTCGGCAAATGACGGGATCGGTACCGTTGAGGACTCGTACTTGCAGGTCTTGGTTGACCGGGGCTGGGGTTGCGCCGTATTCGCCTTTGAGCACGGCCGCGGTCTCTTTTGTGATGGTTTTGTAACGCTCTCCCATCAAGACATTGAAAACGGCCTGCGAGCCCACGATTTGTGAAGTCGGTGTTACTAGCGGGATATAACCGAGGTCTTTACGAACTTTCGGGATCTCGTCCAAGACGTCGTCGAGTTTGTCCGCCGCACCCTGTTCGCGCAGCTGATTCTCCATGTTGGTGAGCATGCCGCCGGGTACCTGGGCGACGAGAATGCGCGAATCCACCCCTTTGAGGCTTCCCTCGAACTGGGCGTATTTTTTGCGCACTTCGCGGAAATAGGCCGCAATCTCTTCCAGCAGATTGAGATCCAGGCCGGTATCACGGTCGGCATCTTCGAAGATGGCGACAACCGACTCTGAAGGTGAGTGTCCGTAAGTCATGGACATTGAAGAGATGGAGCTGTCCACGGTATCGATACCAGCTTCAGCCGCTTTTAGGATAGTGGTGGTGCTGGGCCCGGTAGTGGCGTGGCAATGCAAGGCGATTGGGATGGCACACGACGCTTTGAGTCGGCTCACCAACTCCGAAGCGACATAGGGCTTGAGCAATCCCGCCATATCCTTGATGCAGATTGAGTGGCAACCCATGTCCTCCAGCTGTTTGCCCATGTCGACCCACATATCAACCGTGTGCATCGGACTGATGGTGTAGGAGATAGTGCCCTGCGCGTGTTTGCCAACGTTCAGCGTCGCTCTGACCGCGGTTTCCAAATTGCGCATATCGTTCATGGCATCGAAGATGCGGAAGACGTCGATTCCGTTGGTGGCAGAGCGTTCGACGAACGCTTCAACCACATCGTCGGCGTAGTGGCGGTAACCCAGGATGTTTTGACCGCGAAACGGCATTTGCAGGGGGGGTTTCGGCAGCGCTTTTTTCAGAACCCGCAGGCGTTCCCAGGGATCCTCCCCCAAATAGCGGATACAGGAGTCGAAGACAGCCCCCCCCCCCCCCC
>Ga0209679_1000260_pt1 | contig 22738 bp, 22 predicted proteins | sample WorMetHEROISLAND_4_FD_187408 | JGI IMG/M metagenome (GOLD analysis project Ga0209679, IMG submission 187408) | Marine gutless worms symbiont microbial communities from Max Planck institute for Marine Microbiology, Germany - Olavius sp. 2 HERON... ...
GCTCGAAAACACGGCCTCTATTCGGCAGCGGCCATTGCAGAGCGGAGAGAAATTGTAGCTCTCGTCCGATCCATGCGCAGACTGGTGGAAGAAGTAGACACGCGGGACTGAAGGCGATGACTGCGACACAGGCGGAAACGGCAGCGGGAAGCACGTGCGGGCGAAGACAGCCACTACCGATATCTACCGGTCGGTAGACGTGCGGCGCTGGAAACGGGATAGCCTGACCAACCCGCATCAGGCGTTCGACTGGCAGTGGTCACACCATGGCGAGGTGACCGCTTCTATCCGAAAGACGAAAGCGATCCCGTCTATCTCGACCGGACCGCCTGTTATCTTGGCGGACAACGCCCCCGGTTCCTGCGTCCTGCTTGTGGTTGGCTTGTAGCAAGCCTCTCCGGCAGCGCCAGCTTCGTTTGCCGTCTCTGCTATCAGCTGATCTACCCCATCCAGCGGAAAATACTGGTACTACCGCGTAGCACGGAAAACTGCAGAAAAGACGCTATTGAGCGACAATCATCCACAGTCTCATCCACCATGCGTGGAAGGAGCATCCGAAGCCCTGTAGCAGCAATGTTGCAGGACTTCAGTCTTTCTGGGCCGCCCAAAATGCATTCTTTTCTTTCTCAAAAATCTTCCGCCGGTGTAGCTTGATCTCCGCATAAGCGGTTTTCAACACTTGGAGCTTTCCGCTTCCGCATCCCTATACGCAGAATTCGCACAATACGCACAATTACCCTGCTCGGTGGGATTCTGCGTATTGTGCGTAAGGGGTTTTGTCTGCACGGGCCGGGTCGTGTACAGATCGGCGGCGACAAAGCCTGGCTCATCGACTTCCGTTAGATCTCGCGCATAACGTCTGGTCATCGGAGGCAGCAGGGGGATGAAAGACTGCATCCACACCTATTGCGACGAACCCTGCCATTTGGAACACGATCACCAGTGGGCGATGGTATTGGGGGCAATATGGCGTCCTGCCTCGCACCGTGCTACATTGGACCGGAAAGCGAAGGCGCCCCGCAAGCAGTATGGATTTTCCTTACGTACAACACGCAGAATTACCCGGTTCGAGGGATTTTTGCGTATTGTGCGAATTCTGCGTATAGGGATGCAGAATCCCCGAGAGGGGTAGATGGTCTACTCGATGCCCTGGAGATCGTCTGCAAGGATCTGCCTGTTACCCCAGGGTACGTGTTGTCGGCGATGGCCCCGGAGGATAAGAAGGCTTGGCACTCCGGGGAGCTATTCCCGGATACCCTACGGGACTTCGCAAAAGCCCTCTCGTGGCGTCGAGCGATGGACCAAGGGAGGCCCCGGTTCACTCACCCGGCAGGCTCTATACCGTCAATGCAGTCCGACCTGGCATTGCGGACTGGCGACCGCCGACAGACCCTGCGGATGAAAATCAGCTTTAACCTGCCGTATCCCCCGACCATCAATATCTACTGGCGACATGCCGGCGGTCGCATGATGTTATCCAAACGGAGACGGCAGTACCGCAACCTGGCAATGGAAGAACTACTCGACCAAGGGGTTGCCGGGATTCGGATCAGCGACCACGTGGCAGTACGCATCGAAGTTTACGTTTCAGACTGGCGCCGGCGAGATCTGGACAACCTGCCCAAAGGCGTGCTCGATGCGCTGACCCATGCGCGGGTATGGGGCGACGATCACCAGGTGGACGAGCTGCGGTTGATCCGAATGCCTAGGACCGTGAAGGGGGGATGCTGGCCGTCACGATCATTGAGGTGCCGACGGTCAGAAGGGAGGGCGAGCAACAGAGAGAATCTAAGTGAGATCAGGGTGAGGCGAGCGGGTAAGCCCGCGCTGAGTTGGGGATAAATTTGGGGATGGCATGCTATCCACAACATGTAACTAACTGAATCAATAGATAATTTTTTCTGCAAATGGCGGAGGAGGTGGGATTCGAACCCACGGGCCCTTACGGGTCAACGGTTTTCAAGACCGCCGCTTTCGGCCGCTCAGCCACTCCTCCAAGGCACGATTCCGCATCGGGACCGGCTGCCCCTGAATCTGCTTTGAGAAGGATACCGAAAGTACGACCCTGGACCAACGTATGTCAAATCCCATCAGCAATTCTGAATTGAATCCCCTTATGTCACAGCTACTCAGGGAAACCGCGCCGGGGTCCATGACCAGGACCGCCCGGGGGACACGGCGGATACCGGGTTTCCCGGCACCGAGCAGCGGGACAACGGCCCGGTAGTGCACTCCGACTTCCTGTTCCCCGGTGGCCTCGGCAAGGCCCTGGTCCTGAGCATGGACGACGGTCCCGTCCAGGACCGCCGTTTGATCGAGTTCCTGGGGCGCCACGGGGTCCGTGGAACCTTTCATCTCAGCTCGGGGCGCTTCGGTCAACCGGATTACATCGACTCGGAGGAGGTTGTCTCCCTGTATGCCGATCATGAGGTGTCTACCCATTCGGTCAGCCACCCTTACCTGGATTCCCTGTCCAGGACCGAGATCGCCGCCGAGGTCGGAGACGACCGTGCGGCACTCTCGCAGCTGCTGGGCCAAGACGTGCGCGGGCACGCCTACCCGTTCGGTGCGCACAATGCCACCGTAATCGAGGTGCTGGATGAGCTCGGCATCGCTTACGCACGGACCACGAACCAGACCCGTGATTTTCGTCTACCCACCGATTTGCTGGCATGGAACCCGAGCTGCCACCACAGCATCGCGGGCGAGCTTGCCGAGGGATTTTTGGCCCTGCCGGACCACAGCTTGGCCCTGTTCTTTATCTATGGCCATAGCTGGGAGCTCGACTCCGGGGAGCCGACCAACAGCTGGGCCTACATGGAAGCCCTGATGCAAAGGCTCGGTGGCCGGAGCAATATCTGGTACGCGACCGCAATCGAGGTCGCGGACTATGTGCGCACCATCCGCACCGTCCAACCCGCCCGCGTGGGGAGGGGCCGGTATTAATCTTCCCAGGAATATCCGCACAGTTTGGTTTCCAGAAGCGCGTCTTAGGACAGCTCGATTTAGGATCAGTCATGCAGAAACTTTCAGGGAGATTAGGGCCTGTTGACATTTAACCTGATAGACTATGCTCAACTCGCTAGTACCCAGTTTCTCTCTATTTTTCCTGTATTAGGGCTGATGGGCACACTGGATTTCCGTATCTTACTAACCCTTGGAAGTGAAAAATAGACTGAAACTATGTACTAGGGTGTGTTGACATTTGATTAAGGAGTAAACCTCAGCCTCCGAGCTTGTCTCCTAATGGTACAGGATTAACAGGATGTTATAATCGTTATTTAAGAAAAATAATCCTGTTAATCCTGGAACTCCTGTTAATCTTGTCCTATTAGTGGTTGGCATGACGATTATGTCAACAGCCCTTATCGTGGTAGAAATCCGCGGTTTGCTGGCTGCGGACTTGTCCTCCCTGGCCTTGGATTCCGGCACTCCCTGCCGGAATGACGTGATCGGGGCTGGCAGACTTCACCACTTAAAATTTAACGACCACCCGGCGAGATCGATCTGTAGCTGCGGGTCGGACGAACAAGTGTTCAACTGCCGGCCGGCGCGAGCGTCGCCCGTCACCAGGCCTCGGATTAGGCGGTGCGTCCGATTCTATCGCCAGTTCCATCGCCGATCAGGGTCGCGGGCGATGGGTGAGTAGTGCGATCAGATCGGCGATCCGGTCACGCATCTCGCGCCGGTCCATAATCATATCCAGAGCCCCGTGTTCGAGCAGGAACTCGCTGCGCTGAAAGCCGTCCGGTAGCTTTTCGCGCACTGTCTGCTCGATGACCCGGGGGCCGGCGAAGCCGATGAGGGCATTCGGCTCGGCCAGGTTGATGTCTCCGAGCATAGCCAGGCTGGCGGAGACGCCGCCCATGGTGGGGTCCGTCATCACTGAGATGAAAGGCAAACCATGCTCGCGCAGCCGTCCCAGGGCAGCACTGGTCTTGGCCATCTGCATGAGGGAAAACAGGGATTCCTGCATGCGCGCGCCGCCGCTGGCCGCGAAGCAAACAACCGCCGCCTCCTTCTCGAGAACTGCGTCGATCCCTCTGATGAAACGCTCTCCGACGACCGAACCCATAGAGCCGCCCAGGAATCCGAACTCGAAGGCCGCGGCCACGACCTCGAGTCCCTTCACGCAGCCGCGCATGACCACCAGGGCCTCCTTTTCCGCCGTCTGCTTCTGGGCCACGGCGAGGCGCTCCTTGTATTTTTTAAGATCCTTGAATTTCAGGGGGTCGACCGACTCGATGTCCGCTCCGATCTCTTCCTGGGGTTCAGGGTCGAGGAAGGTCTCGAGCCGACGCCGTGCACCGAGTCGGTTGTGGTGGCTACATTTGGGGCAGACTTCCAGATTGCGCTCCAGCTCCGCACGGTAGAGGACGGCGTTGCACCCCGGACACTTGGCCCACAGTCCTTCCGGCACCGCGCGCTTGCTGCTCGCCTCGGTGCGGATACTGCCGGGCATCAGCTTATCGAACCAGTTCATTGGGTTAGGACCTCTGGGTGTGACAAGGCGATTTCCATCAAATGACACCCCATCTCACATGGCTTTTCGTCTGTCTTCCGGGTTGTGAAGCAGTTACCCATCATTCGGCAATGCGTCGATTGTCGCGCAGGGCGAGCGCGTATAAATCTTTCCCCAAACAGGCCACTTCGGCAGCTCGGCTTTCTCCGGATCAGGAACCTGGGTCGAGGTCGTCCCCCCCCACTGCCGCGATACGTTCCACATCTTCCGGTGCCAGACCGAGCAGATCGGAAACCTCTGCCACCCCAAGCCGGCTCAACAAACGATGTACAACCTGTGCCTTACCTCTTTCCATGCCCTTTTCCAAACCTTCTTCCACACCTCTTGCTAGACCCTCTTCCAAACCTTTTTTCTCGCCACGTTCAAAGCCGATGGAGAAAGATGGCAAGCGTTCAACGTCGATTTCGGTCAGCATGTGTTCGGCCTCTTCAACCTGGCCTTTCAGATTTCGATTCTCTGAGAGAATCTCCAGCATGGTCATGTAGTCACGGAAACCCCGCTCATTCGCACCCAGCAATTCCCGCAGGCGGTGCACAATAATAGGTGACGACCTCCTGGGCTCTGCGGTTCCCGAAGTCGCACAGTACAGCGAGTACTAAAGCATCAGGGTTGTCCTGTGCCAGCAGACCGGCACAGTCCACCTGGTGCATGTCCATCAGCCCATAGCGGTAATCGAGCAGTCCTGGCTCTTCGATACCTGCCGGCATGGTCAAGCGGTCGGCTCCGATATAGATCAGAAACTGCCGGATTGGTCCGGGGTAACCGGCAAAGCGGATGTCCGTATAGTAACGCAGCATCCGCAGCGGCATATCCGCAGCATTGTTGTTGGCGATCTCGGCGTGCAGCAGAAATTCTTCGCCGTCGGCTCTGCGCATGCGGGCGACCAGGTCCGCCCGGCGGTCTTCGATCCGCTGATTTTGTGTTTCCAGTAGCTCAACGGCCTTGGCATCGAGCCCCAAGAGGTGGTGTACCAAATCGGTGGTGAACCGCTTCAACATGTCGCGGCTGATGATGTCTTTTGCAGCCATAACCGGAGTGTGCCGTTTCCCGTCAATCGCCTGAAACGCTCTGCTCAAGATCCGAGTGTGCCGTCGATTGCGGCCCGCAGGTCACTGAGGAAATCGCACACGGCATCCGGTATGCGCCGGGGTGTGTCGGCCAGCCTCTCCATCCGTTCGACGATGGCGCTGCCGACGATGACCGCATCCGCCACCTGGGCGATGCGGGCGGCACTCTCGGCATCCTTAATACCGAACCCGACCCCTACCGGTAGCTCGGTCATGCGCCGGATCGGCATCAGCTTGGCGGCCACCTGATCCACGTCCAGGTGGCCCGCGCCGGTTACCCCCTTGACGGAAACATAGTAGACAAACCCGGACGCTACCTCGGCGATCTTGGCGATCCGTTCCGCGGTCGAGGTCGGGGCGAGCAGATAGACCAGATCCAACCCTGCTGCCCGCAGGATCTCCACCAGTTCCCGGCTCTCCTCGAGCGGCGCGTCCACCACCAGCACCCCATCCACACCGGCGTCTCCGGCCCGCGCCGCGAACGCCTCATATCCCATGACTTCAATGGGATTGAGGTAACCCATGAGGACCACGGGGGTTTGAGTATCTCGGGTGCGGAATGCTTGGACCATACCCAACACGTCGAGTAGGTTGACATGGTGCGCCAGGGCCCGCTCGCTGGCGCGCTGAATGACCGGTCCGTCGGCCATAGGATCGGAGAACGGGACCCCGAGCTCGAGCAGATCCGCCCCGGCGGCGACCATGGCGCGCATCAGGGGGACCGTGACGGACGGTTGCGGGTCGCCGGCGGTGACGAAGGGGATCAGGGCGGTCTTGCGTTGCCCGCTCAGGGCCTCGAAGCACTGTGAAATCCTACTCATAGCCTGATGTATCCTCACATTATTATACTGCCACACGGCACAATCTGAGCTTTTGAATTTCTCCCTCTCCCCGGCCCTCTCCCGGAGGGGAGAGAGAGTGAAATGTGCAGATTGTGTCGTGTGGCAGTATACAACCTAAAAACAACGAGTTATCGCGCGCATTGGCTGCCACGATGTCCTTTTGGCTCGTTCCCATGCTCCAGCGTGGGAACGCAGTGTGGCCGCTCCAGCGGCCAAAATGTTTCACGACGCTGGAGCGTCTGGATTTGCTCCCACGCTGGAGCGTGGGAGCAGAGATACCAATTTGTGGGGATACCTCAGACTCATAGCTGGATACCTTCCCGCGTGGCCACGGTGTGCATGTCCTTGTCCCCGCGTCCGGAGAGATTGACAAGGATCGCCTGGTCTTTGGTCATGGTGGGTGCCAGCTTGGCGGCGAAGGCCAGGGCATGACTCGATTCCAGGGCCGGGATGATGCCTTCGATACGGGTCAAGGCATGAAAGGCGGCCAGGGCCTCCGCGTCGGTAGCCGTCTCATAGCGGGCGCGTCCGCTGTCCTTGAGCCAGGCGTGCTCGGGCCCGACCCCCGGATAGTCGAGCCCGGCCGAGATGGAGTGGGTCTCGATAATCTGCCCGTCCCGGTCTTCCATGAGGTAAGTACGATTGCCGTGGAGCACACCTGGAGTACCGGCACACAAGGGCGCAGCATGCCGCCCGGTCGCCAGTCCGTCGCCCGCCGCCTCGATCCCGTAGATGGCGACCTCAGCGTCGCCAAGGAAGGGGTGGAACAGCCCGATGGCATTGGAGCCTCCACCCACGCAGGCAACCAGGGCATCGGGCAGGCGGCCAGTGCGCTCCAGCAGCTGGGCGCGGGCCTCGCGCCCGATCACGGTCTGAAAGTCCCGGACCATGGCCGGATAGGGATGCGGACCCGCCACGGTGCCGATGATATAGAAGGTGTCGTCCACAGAGGTGACCCAGTCCCCCAGGGCCTCGTTGAGGGCATCCTTGAGGGTCCGGGAGCCGGATTTGACCACTCTCACCTCGGCGCCCAGGAGCCGCATCCGGTAGACATTGGCCTCCTGGCGGGCCATATCCACTTCGCCCATATAGACCACGCAGGTAAGCCCTAGCCGCGCGGCCACGGTGGCGGTCGCGACGCCATGCTGGCCGGCCCCGGTCTCCGCGATGATGCGGGTCTTGCCCATACGCCGTGCCAGCAGGGCCTGGCCGACCGTATTGTTTACCTTATGGGCACCGGTGTGATTGAGGTCCTCGCGCTTGAGGAAGATCTGAGCGCCGCCGAGCTCCCGGCTCCAGCGCTCGGCGTGGTAGACCGGGGACGGCCTGCCCACATAATCCCGGAGATCCGCATCCAGCTCCGCGAGGAAGATCCGGTCCTTGAGATAACGCTCGTAGGCGACCCGCAACTCCTCCAGCGGGTGCATTAGGGTCTCGGCGACGAACCTGCCGCCGTAGCGGCCGAAATGCCCCCCGGCATCCGGCAGCTGCATGGTGTCATCATGTGATGGGTTCATTATCGAGTAGTACCTGAGGTGTCGCGATGAATTTTCGGTTGAACGCTATCAGCAATTCTTTGAGATTCGTGCTTTTGTTCAATGGGGTAGTGGTTATACCCGTTGCACGTGAATATTTCGCCGCGATGCACGCCGCTCGCACCCAATAGCGGCGTTGCGCCGAAAGGCTTACGCTGTCCCTGCTTCGCCTTCCAGTGCGGGGCATACATCCCTGTCTGCCCGTGAAGCCTCTCGGCTTCACCGTGCGTAATAGGGAAAGAATCCTGTTAATCCTGAAAATCTTGTTAATCCTGTACTATTAGGGCATTACAGGGTTGAACAAGAGGAGACAAGCCGGTCAGAGACTTGAATATAATTTATGATGGCTTCGATAGTCATCGCCATCGTTCACCCCTTGTAAGAATGCCTCCAGCTTGGCGTGGTCTTTCACGCCCCTGGCCGCTTCGACCCCCCCGCTGACATCCACGGCATAGGGACCGACGCGGCGTATAGCCTCCGCCACATTGCCCGGATCCAGGCCACCGGCCAGGATGATACGGGGCGCGAGCCAGTCGGGAACCAGGTCCCAGTCGAAGCGGCGCCCGGTTCCGCCCACGGCCGCGGGATCATAGGTATCCAGGAGCAACCCCCGCGCGTCCCGGTACCGCCGTGTCAGCGCCCGGAGGTCGGTCTCGGGCCGCATGCGGATGGCCTTGATCCAGGGCTTGTGGAATGCGTCACAGTAGGCTGGCGGCTCCTCGCCGTGGAATTGGAGCATAGCGAGCGGAACGCGCGCGAGCACCGATCTTACGAAATCGGGCTCCGCATCTACGAACAACCCAACACTGGTCACGAAGGGCGGCAACGCATCCACCAACGCCCGCGCCCGTTCGACCCCTATGGCGCGTGGACTAGGCGCATAGAACACCAACCCGATCGCATCGGCACCGGCAGCGACCGTAGCCGCCAGATCCGATTTCCTGGTCAGACCGCAGATTTTAACCCGGGTGCGACGCATGTTTGTAGGGTGGGCTGTGCCCACCACCCCGGCATTTCGAATAGTACAGGATTAACAGGATTATTTTTATTAACACAGGAACTTATAAAAAAATCCTGCTAATCCTGCTAATCCTGTCCGATTAGCGGCTGTCACCGAGCCCGCAGACTCTCTGTATCCTACGCAATCCGTTCCTGGTTTTTATACAGCCTCTAAGTGGCAAATTTGAGTACGAATTCCGTGTATTGATCGAGTTCGGAATTGCAATGGATCGAACCTCCCATATCTTCCATGCCCCGTTTGCAGAATAGCAGGCCCAGCCCTGTGCCTTGATTCTTGCCCGAGGTCACAAAGTTATCGAATATCGCTTCCAGCTTGTCTTGCGGAATGCCGGGGCCGTGATCCCTGATCGTCAAGGTCTTATGCGTGGCATCGGCGGTTATGGTGATGGGCAGGGTAGCGGCGGCAGCATAAAACAGTGCGTTACGCAGTAAATTGAAAATAATCAACCACTATGGACTGAAAGTCCATAGTCTGGAGAACTAACGTCCTCATCCGTGGACAAGCCACGGACTGAAAGTGAAGGGACTTAACGCCCATAGTTTCAACGATGATGCGCTTCGCGCACTAAAGTTATTGAAGCAATGAAAAGAGATGGACCAGGAGCCACGGATGAAGGCAAACCGATCCCAACCGAATCTGCGTTCAGGGCACCTTGAAAAATAGGTATTTTCACCAAATCAAGCGACTCTAAGCCATCGATCCACAGCGAGATCAGACCCTACGGATACGCGGGAGCGCATCAGGATCCGGCCTCGGGGTTGTTCACTCGGGGTTGTTGCTCACTCGAGGTTGATCAGGGGCCGAATCTGGGCCAGCAGATCGCTTGCCAGCAGTCCGCGCTCACCGCCGGCCGTCGCCGCGTCGCCGGCCGCGGCGTGTAGGCATACGCCGGCGGCGGCGGCATCCTCGAGGCCGAGGCCCTGGGCGATCAGCGCGGCGATCATGCCGGTCAGCACGTCGCCGGTCCCTGCGGTCGCCATGCCGGGGTTGCCGTCGGTACAGACTCCGGGCGGTTTGTGCGACGGCCCCAGGACGAGGGTCCCTGCGCCTTTCAACACCACCACCCCGCCGCAGCGATCCCGCAAGCAGCGGACGCTGTCGAAGCGGTCCGCCTGGATCGCGCCCGTCTCGGTTCCGAGCAGCCGAGCGGCCTCACCCGGGTGGGGCGTGAGTATCCAGTTGTCCCGGCAGGCAGGCACGGCGGCGAGGAGGTTGAGGGCGTCCGCATCGACCACCAGGGGGTGTTCGGTCTCCAGGACCCGAGCGAGCAGTCCTTTTCCCCAGGGGTCTGTGCCGAGCCCCGGACCGACCGCAATGACGGTGGCCCTTGCGAGTACCGGGTCCAACTCCGTCGGCAGCTCGACCCCTAGGCACATGAGCTCGGGCCGGTTCAGGTTGAGGTAGGCGGCATGATCGGGATGGGTGGCAATGGTCACCAGACCCGCACCCGTGCGCAGGGCACCCTCCCCCGCCAGCCGCGCCGCGCCCGAGTAACCTCGCGCCCCGCCGACCACCAGCACATGCCCGAAGCTCCCCTTGTTGGCGGAGCGTGACCGGCGCGCCAGGAGCCTACCGAGCTGCGTCCAATCGAGCCGGCGCGCGGAGAGGATTTGCCGGGCATAGACCGCTGCCGGTACCTGAAGGGCATCGAAACGGACCTCCCCACAGCAATCGGGCCCGGCACCGGTGAACATGCCTTGCTTGAGCCCGATAAAGCTGATGGTGGCCTGCGCCCGAACTGCGGTACCCAGGATCCTCCCGAGATCCGAGTGCAGCCCGGAGGGAATGTCGATGGCGAATACCGGGGCGGGATGCCCATTGATCGCAGCGATGGCCTGGGCCCACTCCCCGGCGACCTCTCGCTCCAGCCCTGTGCCCAGGATGGCATCGACAATCAGCTCCGCAGATTCGGGTAGCCCTTGAAAGGGCGCGACGATCCCACCCACCGCTCGGAACCGCGTTGCCATCGTCAGGGCATCTCCCCGCAGCCGGCGCGGATCTCCGAGCTGCAGGACCCGCACCTCGAGCCCGTCGGTCTGGGCGTAACGCGCGACCACATAGCCGTCGCCGCCGTTATTACCGATGCCGCAGACAATGGAAATAACCCGCGCATCCGGCCAGCGTTGTCGCAGCAGTCGGTAAGCAGCACGGCCTGCGCGTTCCATCAGCTCGGCGCCGGGGATCCTGTGATCCTCGATGGCGGTCCGGTCGAGCGCACGCACCTGCTCGGCGTGATAGAGGGCATGCGGCAGGCAGTCGGCGTCTTGTATCAGGCGTTGCATCCGTAGACTCCGGTTTTGATGGTTATCTTACGCACCCTTGCCAGGGGTCTTCAAACCCGGTCTTCCGCTGTTGCATGACCATCTATACTGCCACACGGCACAATCTGAGTTTTTGAATTTCTCCCTCTCCCCGGCCCTCTCCCGGAGGGAGCAGGGAGTGAAATGTGCAGACTGTGCCGTGTGGCAGTATAGCACCTCATTTCACCCTAATTTTCTGTTTAAGAATATGCGTCAAGTCCTTTGTATCTAGTTATCGTTCGGTTGCCCTGCATGGCCCTCCGGCCCAGAAACCGGGATGCGTTGGCGGCGTCCGTGCTGTAGTCTATCGCTACTGGTTTTCCCCTGAATCGACAAAGAGAATAGATTATGTACAGAAGAGTCGCCATAACCGGCGTGGGAATCGTCAGTCCACTCGGTTACACGAAAGAAGAGGTAACGACAGCGATGAAGGAGGGGAAATCCGGCATCGTGTATTGCCCGCAATATAAGGAACGGGGGTTCCGCTCAAATGCGATCGGAGAAATCAAGCGGGGGTATCAGGAAGGTCTTGCCCTGAAGATACACAAATGGATGGGTGAACAGGCGGGCTGGGCCTATCAAGCGACGGAGTCCGCGCTCCTGGATGCCGATCTCCCCGATGCTATCCGATCGAATCCCATGACCGGACTGCTCATCGGTGCCGGCGGTCCTTCCACTGAAGATGTCGTCGATGCCGTCAATGCCGCGCTCGAGAAGGGGCCGAAACGGGCGGGTACGCGCTGGGTACCCAAGACGATGGCAAGCTCCTGCTCCGCGACGGTCGGAACCAGCCTGGGGGTCAAGGGGGCGAGCTTCTCGATCTCGTCGGCCTGCGCGACCAGTGCCCACAATATCGGCGAGGCCTGGTGGATGGTGAGGACGGGACGCCAGGATTGCGTGATTGCCGGTGGCGCCGAGGGCCTTCATTGGACCCAGTCGGTCATGTTCGATGCCATGCCGGCCTTGTCGAACCTGAACGATTCCCCGGAAACGGCGAGCCGCCCTTTCGATAAAGACCGGGCCGGATTCATCATCAGCGGCGGAGCCGCCATCGTGATTCTGGAGACCCTGGAGAACGCGCTGGCCCGCGGGGCCCGGATTTATGGAGAGATCGTCGGTTACGGCGCCACCTCCGATGGACATCATATGACCGAGCCCTCAGGTGAGGGTGCCATCAGGGCCATGCATATGGCGATGGAGGGGATCGATCCGAAGGATATCGATCTGATCAGTCCCCATGCGACCAGCACACCCATAGGAGACGCGAAAGAGGCGGCGGCGATCAGGAACGTATTCGGCGAGGACGGCCCCTGGGTCACTGCCCCGAAATCGCTTACCGGCCATATGATGGGGGCAGCCGGGGCCGCGGAGCTGATCATGGCGCTGCTGATGATGAAGGAAAGATTCATCCATCAGTCATTGAATATCTTCGAGGTGGATCCCGAGTGCGCCGGGCTCAAGCTCGCCTACGAGCGGGCCACCGATGTCGATATCGATTATGCGCTGTCGAACTCCTTCGGTTTCGGAGGCACGAACGCATCCCTGTGTGTGAGGAAATTCCAGGATCGATCACGACTCGGCGCGTCCCAATGCCGTTGACAAGGGCATTGCGGCGCGTCCCCCCGTTTCCCGTTTTCGGAGCCGGTCCAGTTGGCACGTTCGTAGCGATGGTTCAGACCCCCCGCTGTTTTCGCCATCCATGGCACTGGATTCCGGCACTCCCTGCCAGAATGACGAGGTGGGGTTGAACGATCACTTCGCAGCAGGGGGATCGACAATCGTAAGCCGAACGGGCGCTTAGAGATAACCTATTCACTGTGGTGTTTGCATCGAACAGGATCAAACCTCCAGCGGAGGAAAACGAACATGAAGAAAGATTCCCTTTCCATCACCGACAACCGCAATGGAAAGACCTACGAGATCCCGATAGAGAACGGCAGTATCCGGGCCCCCGATCTGCGTCAGATCAAACTGGACCCCGACGATTTCGGGGTCATGAGCTACGACCCCGCCTACATGAACACGGCGGCTTGCGCCAGCTCGATCACCTATATCGACGGGGAGAAGAGCATCCTCAGGTATCGGGGCTATCCCATCGAAGAGCTGGCCGAGAAGAGCAGCTTTCTCGAGTGCGCCTATCTCCTGCTCTATGGTGAACTACCGACCCGGGAGCAGCTCGAGCATTGGACCACCCGCATCATGCGGCATACCTACATCCACGAGAACCTGGTCCGGATCATCGAATCCTTTCGTTACGATGCCCACCCGATGGGGATCCTGATCAGCTCGGTAGCCGCCATGTCCACCTTTCATGCCGAGGCCAGAAACGTCGATGACCCCGAGGTGCGGGAAAAGCAGATCTGGCGCATTCTCGGCAAGCTGCCGACGATCGCCGCCTTTGCTTATCGGGTCCGTATCGGCCGCCCCCATAACTACCCGGACATCAGCCGGGGCTACGCCGGCAACTTCCTCTACATGCTCGATTACATGAACGAGCACGACTATGAGGTGCCCCCGGCCCTGTCCCGCGCCTTGGATGTCCTCTTTCTGCTGCATGCCGATCATGAACAGAACTGCTCCACCGCGACCATGCGCAGCGTCGGCTCCTCCCGGGTAGACCCCTACAGCGCGGTCGCCGCCGCCGCCGCCGCCCTGTTCGGACCCCTCCACGGAGGCGCCAATGAAGCCGTCTTAAGGATGCTGGAGGAAATCGGCTCCGTAGCCGCCGTTCCCGAATATGTCGAGCGGGTCAAGAAAGGCGAAATCCGTCTCATGGGCTTCGGTCATCGCGTCTACTCCAGCTATGACCCGCGGGCCAACATCATCAAGAAGGTGGCCTATGACGTCTTCGAGGTGACCGGCAGCAATCCACTGATCGATATCGCCCTGGAGCTGGAACGCATCGCATTGGAGGACAACTACTTCATCTCCCACAAGCTCTACCCCAATGTGGATTTCTACAGCGGGATCATCCTGCAGGTCATGCGCTTTCCGACGGATATGTTCCCGGTACTGTTCGCTATCCCCCGCGCCGCCGGTTGGTTAGCCCAATGGACGGAAATGCTGAATGACCCCGCGCAGAAGATCGCCCGGCCCCGGCAGATCTATACGGGGTATGCGCAAAGGTCATACGTTCCTATGGAAGAACGGGCATCCTCGTAGGGCTAGCGCCGTTGAACGCAGGTATGACGGCAGGCACTGTCGGGAGGTGGTTACCCCCCGACACGCGGCTGACGTTGAACGTGGGTCCAGACCAATTCCACCACGACTTCCACCACGACAACCCAACGCCGCCATGCCTCCGCTGCCGGATGCATACCCAACGTAGGGGCGAACCTTGTGTTCGCCGCCTTGGGTTTGCCTGACTTGTGTTCGCCCACCGGATGTTTGCCCTGATAACGGACTGCCTGTTGGGCGTCATAGATCGTCGATATGGACACGGTTTGCTTGCGAAACTGGGCATCCCCATACCCATTATCTGTACTCCAGAGGAATTGCTGGGTGATGACACAGGAAGTAGCTGATTCAGTAATCGAAGAAATACACCGGATTCGCGAGGAAATCTCCGAACGGTTCGATGGCAACATCGCAGCAATTGCCGAGGATGCAGCGCGCCTTCAGGCAACGTCGGGCCGTCCGGTGTGGAAACCAGAGACGTTTAACAAAAGCCCCCAGCCGACCCGCTAACTCCGGTGTTGTTTTAAGGCGATTGCCGGAAAATGATAGACCAGGGTGCGTCGGCTATTCGTTCGTTTTCAAGGAGCGACAACAGGCGCATCGTTGTGCGATGTAACTTTGTCGCGACCCAGAAGACGGACGCAAAGACAAGCAGGCTGGTCTATCATTTGACAGAAATCGCCTAAGGTTGGGCGGCATGAGGAGGTAGTGAAGGTGTTAGGAGCAGCAGCTTACGGAGTTTGGTGTGGCAGCAAGACTTTCCCCACCAATTGTCCTTCCTGCGGTAGCAGTGTTTTCTTCTTTTCATGCAACTGCGGCTCTAAGGTGTTTTTCGATGATCTTGGCCCGCTTTGGCCAATTCACGATTGTGATACCTCCTGGACCCGCGACCTCAGACGAACGACAGACCGTACTGGTTCAAATTGCGATTGCTTTGAGGTGATGGGGTAGAAGGAAAAAGGCTAGGCTCATTGATGGATCGTTTTTCACAAATTATGCGCCTAACATTCGGCTGCAAGCGACCCAATGCTGCAGTCCAGCTCCTCAGCAATTTTCAAACTCAGTGCCACGCGGCATTGGGCATCTGAGCCAAGCCGATAGGGAACGATCACCCTGGTGGGCGATCACAAGGATCGTACCTGCCAGCCACCCAAGCAGACCTACTTCGACCTCAGAGGCACAAGCATGAACGACCAGACTCGGACCAATTTCGACGAGACCGGCCTCGACGAGACCGAGCGTACCGGCGCGTTCGTAGGGGATACCTTAAGCAAGCAGGATGCCGCCGCAAGTAGTGGGGACCCAGTTGACACGCCAATGCCGGTGTTCCTCGAAGACGTGGATCCTGAGCAGATAGATATCCCAGCCTTCATTACCACAACTAGTGCCCGAGAACTCTTTGGAGTGCAGCCCGGCGAGTCGATCAAAGATGCCTTGGTTCGCCTAGCCCGTGAACACCAAGAGGAATAGCTGCGCAGCGCAAGCGATAGGCTACGGCTGGTGACTGTCACGGTTCCGGAAGCGCGGGCGCTGGTGATCGAGTTCTGCCGCTCGTATCCGGTGGCAGCGCAGCTGACCTACTACATCCGCGATACGACAGAGGGGCTGTATGGTGACAAAGGTAAAGGGCTTGATGACGTGCGCGGCGGGTACACTACCGGCCCTGGGCTTTATCCGGGCCGATGCGATATTCCGTGCGGTAACCTGAAGGATGCCAGCGACCTTATCACCACATTGCGCCATGAGATAATTGGTCATTTCGGCCTCAATACCTTTACCGGTGACCAGAAGAAAGCCTTGCTGGCAGGCATCAGCAGAGCACGGCAGGAACCATCCATGCGCGGCTTGTGGGCGCGGGCAGATGCTCGCTATGCCAGCCAGCCCGAGAGTATCAAAACCGAAGAGGCATTCACTCTGTTCTGCGAAGGCATCGAGCCAGGGCACCACATCAATCAGCAAAATGTGCATGAGCTCGGAGCGCGTGCATTCCGCGAAACATGCATCGATCGTATCCGCTCAATGCGGTTGGATGACCTGGAGACCATCGCGCTGATGGTCGCCCAGGGTCTACACGACCGTAGCAGGCAGCAACAGAACTTTCCTGAACGCAACCAGCAATTCAGATAGCAAAGGGAACCGGAGCCCATGCGATGATTGATCTTGTCGTTCGCTTCAGAAAGCCCACCGATTGGGCCGACAGTGTTCACATCCATTACTGGAACACCCACCCCCACGGCCATAGCTCGACCTGGCCGGGCGTTCCCATGGAACTGGTGGACGGTTGGCTGACCTATCGGTTTCAAGGCGTCACGGCGGTCAGCTTTGTCTTCAATGACCGCCAGGGCCGCCAGAGCGGCGATCTGCATCGGGATCGCAGCGGCTGGTACACGGAGGACGGCCAGTGGTACGACCAACCACCGCAGTCGGCGGCAGCTGCATCCGCTCCAGGCGGGTCTTTGCCGCAGCTTAAACCCAAGGCGACACCACGGGTGCGGATCAAGGCAGAAAACACCGGGCTACCTGACTTCCGCGAGGAGACCATCTATTTCCTGCTCACCACCAGATTCTACGACGGTGATCCATCCAACAACTTCTTCTGCCGCGACCGCATCCGGTTCAATGCCGCTGGTCAGGCCGAGGACCCGCATTGGCGCGGGGATTTCAAGGGGCTGATCCAGCGCCTGGACTACATCCGTGACCTGGGGTTCAGCGCCATCTGGATCACCCCACCCATCGAGAACCGCTCCGGTCTCGACTACCACGGCTACCACGGCTACGACTGGACCCGGATCGACCCGCGCCTGGAATCGCCGGACGCCCGCTACCAGGATCTGATCGACGCGGCCCACGCGCGGGGGATCAAGATCATCCAGGACGTGGTCGTCAACCACTCCTGCCAGTACGGCATCCGCGGTAAGGTGTGGATCGACCACCTGCCAATCAAGTACTACGTTCCCCAGGGCTCGCAACCGGGCCACATCGACCATGGCCCCTACCAGGGCAACCTGGGCAACTACGCCTGGCCGAACCGGGACGACATCGACAATCCGGTCGCCCCAGCCTGGTATCGGGAACGCCATGCCCGGGACCCGCAAGGCAGCGAACCCCTGATCGACCCCAAGACCGGCGAGACCCTGCCCAAGCCCGGCTATGACCCCGGTCGCTTCTTCGGCATCGACGCCAATACCCTCGACCCCGAGTGGTATCACCAGGAGGGATTCATCTGCGGGGGGGATTGGGAGAGCGCCCACCCGCTGCAACACAAGCACCTTGCCGGCGACTGCATCGACCTCGCCACCGAGCGGCAGAGGGTCAAGGATTACATCATCGGCAGCATCAACCGCTACCTCGACATGGGGATCGATGCCTTGCGCATCGACACCGTCAAGCACCTCGAGCGCGACAATCTGCTCGAGTACGTCAATGCCTGGAAGGCCCACAAACCGGGGTTATTCGTGTTCGGCGAAAACCTGGTCAAGGGCTATGGCTGGGGTGATCTGGGCGGCGGGGACAACGGACCCTCACAGATCCGTCCCTGGTGGTACACCCGCCTCGGCCACGACCCGCGCGACCCCGATTCCGGGGGCGATTCCGGTTTTCCCCAACTGGATTTCGGCCTCTTCTCCACCTTCCGCGACAACCTGAGCCGCGGCAGCTTCGAGGGCGTCGCCCGGGTGCTGGAGATGGACTGGATCTACGGCAACGCCACCGCGCTCGTGACCTTTCTCCAGAACCACGACGTGGGCCCGGACAACGACTTTCGCTTTCGCTTCAAGGGTGAGCAATGGATGGCGGCGGCCGCCTACAACCTCCTGTGGACGGTGCGCGGCATCCCCTGCCTCTACTTCGGCGAGGAAATCGAGTTCATGAAGGGCGCGCCCCAGGATGTCATCGGCAACGACGACACCCTGGATACGACGGGGCGCGCCTATTTCGGCGACCACATCGACGCTGCGCACATCGCGGAGACCCAAAACCACCCGCTGTACCGGCATATCCAGCGCCTCAACCGGATCCGCCGGGCCATCCCCACCTTGCAGAAGGCCCCCATGAGCCACATCGCCGAGTGGGGCTCCGGCCTCTCCTTCGTCCGCGATTGGAATGACGGCGAGAGCTACGCCGTCATCGGACTCACCATCGGCGGCGGCCAGGATATCCGTGTCGAGGGCGTGCGCGACGGCATCTATCGCGATGCGGTCACCGGCAATGAGCTCACAGCCCGCGGCGGAAACCTTTCGTTTCACGTCAAGGGCAACTCCGCCGGTATCTACGTCCTCGATGGTCCGGGCAAGATCGGCGCAGACGGCACCTATCTGCGCTGAGAGCCTGTCTAAGAACTAACCTATTGATTTTACTTGTTCCCACGCTCCAGCGTGGGAACACCGCCTTGGCCGCTCCAGCGGCTAGGCTTGGTGACACTGGAGCGTCAAGATCCCTCCTCCGTCAGGACAAGCTTGCTCCCACGCTGGAGCGTGGGAGCCAGATGACAATCATTCTTTTATAATCAATGAGTTAGTTTTTGGACAGCCTCTGAGGGGTTTTCAGCAATCCTGCAACCGGACAATTTCCGATTCAAGATTACCCGGCAGGGCGTTGACTTTGCCTATCAATCGGGTATGTTTGAGCGCGCGAGTAGCGTTGTTTTTGCCTGGTTCAACCATCCTGTGGAGGATTTCCGATGAATCTACGCCGAATCTCCCTGGCGGGGGTATTGTTCTGCCTTCTCGCCTTGTTATCCGCAACCGTCTCCGCGACTCAGGTCCCGAGGCCCCTGGTCGATACCCAATGGTTGCGGAACAACCTGGACAAGGTGGTGATCCTCGACGTGCGCAAGGACGTGAAGAGCTTCGAGAAAAGGGGCAAGCAAGCGGGGGCGGTGAATCCCTGCGGCGTCGCCCGGCAAAAGGGTCCGCTCAAGGTCACGGGTCACATACCGGGGGCGGTGCTGGTGCCCTGGAACAAGGTCACCGCCAAGCGCAAGGTCGCGGGTAAAGAGATCAAGGTCCTGGTACCCGCACAGGCGGATTTCGAACGACTCATGCAAAAATCCGGTGTCGACAACGACAGCGCCGTGGTGATCACCGGCAAGGGGGAAGCAATCATACACATGGCGCTCGCCGCTCGCCTGTTCTGGACCCTGAAGTATTTCGGATTCGACAATGTGGCCCTCTTGGACGGCGGTACCGCCCAGTGGCTCAAGGACAAACAGAAGGTCGAGTTCGGCAGATCCAGGGCCAAGAAAGGCGATTTCAAGGCCACCGTCGAGCGTAGCGAAATCCTGGCGACTATGGAGGAGGTGGAGAAACTGGCCGCGGGTCAGGGCAGCGGTCAACTGGTGGACGTGCGCAGCACCGGGGAGTATCTGGGCCTGACGGCGTCCGGAAAATTGGCCCCGGGCATCAAGGGCCATGTCTCCAAGGCCAAGAGCCTCCCCATCAGTCTTTATGCCAACTCCTTCGGTACGGCCACCCTCTATGACAAGGACCAGATCAGACAGGTAGCGGCGCTGTTCAAGGTGGATACCGAGGCACCCACCGTCTTCATGTGCAGCTCCGGTGTGATGGCCAGCCTGGCTTGGTTCGTCGCGCATGAACTGATGGGCAACGAAAACGCGCGGCTCTATGACGGTTCCATGCACGAGTGGAGCCACAGTGGCAAGCCGGTGGTATCGATGAAGATCGAGTGATCCGGGCCGATGCGCGCGTGCGTTCCTGGAAACATCCCCAGGGTGGGGTTTAGAGCCCGTTCCCACGCTCTGGAGATGGTGAAAGTATTCGTGTTCCTTGTTTTTCTTTAAAAACAGGATACCGTTTCAGCCGCGTGTTGTGTGTAGCGGTGCAATGGGTTTAGATCCCTTGACCTGCATACGCTATTATTCTCAACGCTCGGAGAAACCCCACTCGATATGATATATAAAGAGAGCCAATTGGCTTTTTCCACACAAGGAGATACACCAATGTCAAAAACCATTACGTTCGCTTCTCTGTCCGCAGCTGCCGTTCTGGGTATCAGCCTACTGGGCGGATGTGCTACGGACAAGGACTTCGAGAAGAAGGGCCAGGACGCCTACGACAAGGCCACCGACGCTCAGGCGTGTTGCGACGCCAACACCGAGCGCCTGGACCGCATGTTCGAGAAGACGATGCGCAAGTAAGCGCAGTTAGAAGATCCTATCCAGATAGAGCCGCTGTGGCGGTTGTTGCCGGCCTCCCACCAGGTGTGGAAGGCCGGTATTTTCTTTTATGGCCCTGCGCACTTCCCCCCAGTCCACAGTCACCCCTTGAGCCCCGGCGACCGCCGGCGGGATGACCGCCTTAGGGGATCTGGGTTTGTCTTTGTCCTTGGCGTGTACCTCTAGATAGAGGTCAGTGTCGCGCCAACCGACCTTGAAGGGTTGGTAGACGATCTTGACGGATGTCGCAACCGGGATCTCCGGGAACAGCTGCTCGATGTCCTCCGGGTACATACGAATGCAACCGTGGCTGACCCGCATACCGAGTCCCCAGGGCTTGTTGGTGCCGTGGATGAGATACTTCCTGGCGCTCAGGCGCATGGCGTAGCGTCCCAGGGGATTGTCCGGCCCGGCGGCCGGAACCACCGCCGGCAGAATGTCTCCCTGCTCCGCGTGCTCGGCGCGAATGGAGGCCGGGGGCGTCCAGGTCGGGTCCTTGACCTTGCTCACAATGCTGAAGTTACCGAGCGGTGTGCCCCAGCCCTCGCGCCCGATGCTGACGGCGTAGGTGATCACTTTGCCGGACGTGGGGAAGTAATAGAGTCGTTTCTCCGCCAGATTGAGCACCAGGCCCTGCCGCGGGGCCGTGGGCAACACATAGTGAGCCGGCATGAGGACCTGGGTGCCCTTGCCCGGTAGCCAGGTATCCACCCTCGGATTGGCGGACTTCATCTCGTCATAGCCGAATCCGCCCCGGCGACCCAGATCCAACAGGGTATCCTTGCGTCCGCTCTCTACATAGAAGGCCTGGCCGAGGACACTGTCATCAGGGTTCGGGAGCCAATAAGGGGTCCGGGCCGCCGGCAAGGCACAGCTGATACTCACCAGGGCGAAGCCGAGCACCGCGGTCCACCCCAGACATGGGTTCCACTGCGGTTGCTGTGGTTTCATTAAGCCCCTCCAGTTCCCTTATAGTATTAAGGCGATTTCTGTCAAATGACAGACCAGCCTGCTTGTCTTTGCGTCCGTCTTCGGGGTCGCGACAACAGTTACATCGCACAACGATGCGCCTGTTGTCGCTCCTTGAAGACGAACGAATAGCCGACCCATCCTGGTCTATCAGTTTCCGGCAATCGCCTAAAAGCTATCTGGTTAAAATGGATCTCCGCATCGTGTTGCGTTACGCCGTGCCTGTCTGGATGCGATTCTGGGTTATTCGGCGTTGGTTGTGAGATCCGACGTGTTGGGTTACGGCGCGTTCGGCCTCGTCACTGGGCTTCGGGATCGAACAACGCGCCTAACCCAACCTACATTTAACGCGCGGTCCGCGCGGTCTAGTCGCCTGATAACTGCCCCCTGCCCCCTGACAATTGACAACTGCTATCGAGAACGGTAAGGCGACAGGGGCCCCGTTTCAAGCTCCCGGCGCCCTATTTTACAAGGGAAAACGACCTATCACGCGCATCGATACGCAGCGTCACTCCGAACCGAAGGGAGATCTTTTCGTGTTCGTTCGGTTTTCGGTTAGACTTAGCACGGATGTCCTTTCATCCATACTATCTCGATCCACATATCAAGAGCTTCAAATCCTATGTCTCTGATCGAACTACCCGTCGGAACCCCCGCCCGCATCGCCGAGATACGCGGGGGACAGCAGTTGGCCCGTCACCTGTTGGGTCTGGGTTTGAGGATAGGCAGCGAGGTGGCGGTCCTGCACCACCGCCGACGCAGCGTGGTCCTGTCCACCGGAGAGACCCGGGTGGCCCTGGGCGGCGGCGTGGTCGAAAAGCTGTTCGTCGAACCTTTGGCCGCCGATGAGGCGAGCGTCGGCTAACCAGGACGCTCGTCCATCTAGGGACTGTTGACATAATCGTCGTGTCGACCGCTAATCGGACAGGATTAACAGGATTATTTTTTTGAATAATCAATTACGGAATGACAAGTTATGGGTTAACATTTTCGCTTGACGGGTGCATAATGCTCTCAAGTTGAGAGGAAACGCCATGAACCTGCTAACCGTCTTTCAACGCTTCCCCGATCAAGACGCCTGGTATCGCGCATCTTGAACACATTCGCTTCGGCGATGAGCCATTCTGCCCGTT
>Ga0209679_1000261_pt1 | contig 22721 bp, 22 predicted proteins | sample WorMetHEROISLAND_4_FD_187408 | JGI IMG/M metagenome (GOLD analysis project Ga0209679, IMG submission 187408) | Marine gutless worms symbiont microbial communities from Max Planck institute for Marine Microbiology, Germany - Olavius sp. 2 HERON... ...
CTTCCAGTAAGCGAGCTGAAAACTGTTCCATAAATCCGGCCAACTCCGCTTCTACTGCTTGCTGAATCAGCTGAACTGCCCCTGTTCTCAGTAATTCAGTCAGGCCATCAGTGAGTTCCTGTCGACCTGAAAACGCAACAACGTTATTCTCTTTCTTCATAGCGGTGTATCCCTGTTGGTTGAGTGATTGGTTTGGCGACTACCCATCAACCAGATACACCGCTATTTTTCACATTCTTTAAACACCCGATTCAGTTATAGCTCCGGTCAAATAGATTTCTCTTTATTACGTCAGCGTACCACCATGGTTCTGGGACGCGGGATTTATTGTAGTGAAGTAGATAGGAAGCGGATACGCGAGCACGTTGGCTAGTATCAATAAACGTTGTTGGCCGATCGTCAAGTAGGCTAGACGCGATGCCGAGTAGCATCGCGCGATCGCCAAGCCGCATCTCTTCAAAGGTGAGACCAACGTAATGACGTCCCAGTGTTAGGGGTAGAGATCCCGAGTCAAGAAGGGCCATCTCCATCAATCTATGCCCCCGGCCTTGGGAGGCGATTGATCTAACCAGGCACCGAAAGCCCTCGAAGAATAGCGTCGAGTAGCACTGCGCACCTGGTAGTTCGGTACTCCATCCGTGGTACAGGATGTGATCGAGCTTGAGACTAAACTCAACGAGCGATTCTGGCGCCGGGATATCGCCTTGCGGTATAGCTTCCCTGAAATCAACTTGGCACACTCCACAGCGCGTGAGGGGCGATGTTAGTGGTAACAAGCGCCGGTAAAAGTCACCCGTATGAAACTGTACGGGCGCTCCACAATGAGCGCACGCGTCATAGAGGTAAACGCTGTGGTGACTGCATACCGCGTTGAATGCAAGTCTCCATCGGCGCCTAAAGTAAGGTGTTTCATCGTCAACTAAGCACCGTCTGCAGTACTGTAAACCATGCCCAACCCGCCGGCGTCCACGCCTTCCAATAGGCATTACCCATGCAAGTGGCCCTGTTGGATTAAAGCGAGCCCAGAGAACACCCTCATAGGCCGCCAGGCTGGTGTGCTTGGCGCGTTGACGACTGACCACCGTACCTTTACAAAGGCGGGTGAGTGCCTGGTCGTTCGGTAAGCGGTCGATGTCTCTTGCGAGGTATCCGGGTGGAGTACCGAGGTGGTTGACGCAGAAGGTTTGCAGCCGGGTCGCGAGCCCCCAGGCTTGGCGCACCAGCCATGATGAGTAGAGTTCGTCGTCCCTGGGTTTTGTCCTGTAAGGCCAGTAACCCGAGGGTGCGCTCATTCAACCAGGTATCGGGACCGATCGGAGGGAATAACCCACCCCAAGTCGCTTAACGTCTCCTTGTTGATCATTGAGGAATCGATGGTTTCAGTTCCGGATTGAATGGCTTCCTCCGCAAGTAGACGCAGGATATCGACCACCTCGCCTAGCAAGCCCTCGCTGAAAGTCAGAAGGGCCGTCAACGCGGCGCGGTCCATCAGCTCGCATGGTTTGTGCAGGTATAGCTGCGGCTCGACGGATTTAACGAAGCGTGCGAATTCCTTGAGTCTCGTGTTATCCCACTTGGGTAAGAATACCGGTTTAAACTGGTTAGCGATGGACGAATCGGTGGATAACTCATTCAGCGTGGCAGGGGTACCGGAAACCACTATGGGTGCTTCCAGGACGTTGCTGAGATTGCGTAGTGCGTTGAGAAACTGCTGACATCGCCGTGGTGTACCCGCCGCGCTGTTGTAAAAGTCGTCCAGTAACAACATCTTTACTTCCAGGTGACTGCATATGATGCGGATCCGTCGCAACTGCGACCGCTCTGGTTCCCTTGTCGAGCCCGCTGCGCAGAGACGATCCAGGATCTCGTAGTACAAACGACTTTCATCGGGTGCGGGAGGTGTTGTTATGAGCAGCACGGGTAGGCGCGTTTTCTCGGCATTTGGGTCGTCGGGTGGGTTGTGGCGATTCGCGAAGTTGCGAAGCAACATGGTCTTACCGTTGTTCGTCTCACCGATAATTGACATGTTGGGCATGCGGTGCGTTCGCGGGTGGTTCAGCAGAGCCTCCATTTGTTCACGGATTCGAATGACCCGGTCATAACCAATTCAGTGACTGGATTTTAGGCGATTGATGCGCTTTGCTGTATCAAGCATGGAAATTGACGGAGAAGAGTCAGCCGTATTCTCGGTTGAGGCAGGTGTCATTGCTGGTCCTCTGGCCCAAACTCGATGTCGTCGAACGGTTCGATGGCATCGAGATCGAAATCTAAATCTTGTATGTTTTCTTGCCGGTATTCTTCGTTCGAGTTATGGGAGGATTCCGGTGGTTGCGCGGACCTTTTGTGATCGCGCCTTCTCTGTTTCATCCGTCGTTGCTTACGAGTCAGGCGCTTGGCGTTTTCCTCAATGCGGCGCATTTCATCGAGAGCTGCGAATATTATTTCCTCGTTGTCGCCATTTCTCCCTTGCTCCTTGAGGAAACGCTGTACTGCCCGGAGTTCCCACAGGCTGATGGCCGGGTGCTGCGCATTTCTATAGGGAATCTTGAAGTATTGTTCGAGGTCGGGATCCCAAAACCAAAGGTAGGAAATGTTGCGCGGATCGCGACGGAAAATGAACTTGCGCGCGGCACGCACATTGTTTTGTTCTCGCGCACCGATCCACTTATCGAGTACGGGTGCGTAGTACTCCACCCAGTCCAGAATGACACTGTAAGGCTGGATGGTGCGCTCAACCAGGGGTAGAAAATCGATACGTAGCTTCTCGGGATCTGCCGCGATGGGAAGGACACCGCTGCCAACCACGTCATCGCTTCCCAGGATACCTTCCTCATGCTTACTCAATGGAGAGCACTTCAGCGCGGAATGCTCCCGGTGGTGATACTTTCCCAGGATGAGGTTCGCGAGCCAAGATTCAAACTCGCCGAGTGTCATAACGGCGTTCTTCTGTGCGTCGTACTCGCCTTTTTCCTGAGGGTTCGCGGACGTGGCACCCTCGAGGTTGTGAATCTCTTTAAGCAACGTACCCAGCAAGCGCTCTATATGGCCGCCGTAGTTCGGTTTCTTTACCTTTCTGAACTTGATGTCGAAGCCATGTTCTTGACTCGCCCGTTTTAGCATGTTGCCTCGGAATTCCTTGGCATTGTCCGCTTGGATGACGGTCGGTTTACCCATGCACGGCCAGTCGTACGACACGCCCATTCGGGCTTGCCACTCGTCCTTGGGCAAGATGGCATTGGAAATGGCGATACCGGTGCCTAACGCGCCAGGAGGATCAAAGGAGATATACTATCCTGGAACGGTGCGGGGAAAAACGTCGATGACAAGGGTAATCCAGGGGTGCCCGATTTCAATTCGGTCGATGTCGTCGACGAGCATGATGTCGACAAACGTGTGGTCGATCTGCCAAAAGGCATTGACGTAGTCGGCACCGGGCAGCGAGCCTTTCTGGGCACGGTACTGTTGGGCCTTGTTTCTACCCTCTCGCTTGGCCGTACGCTCGTAGGGATGGATTATCATGATACGGTCGAGCACCGTCGTTAGGCTGGGTTTGCTATATCCTAGGGTGCGGCAACGCCGACCAATCTCCTCGCGCGCTTTTGTTGGGCTACGTTTGAGCGTGGTGAGGAACTCCTCCTCAATCACCCTGGTAATAATGGCTTCGACTTCAGGATTGACGCGTTTTCTGCCCTTGTCGTTTCGGGACCTGCGCCGGAGGCGCGTGATGGTACCGAACTCTTCCAGTCGCTTGATCCACCGGTAGACGGTAGCGTGAGAGACCAGCAGTTCTTTCGCAACTTCCTTAACCGATGCAAGCGTCCGGTCGGGGTTGTTCAACAGCGGGCGCAGTAGGTTATAGCGCTCGAGTAGTTCTTCCCACTCGTCATCCTCGATGGTAGATAGGTCGGGCGCTGAGTGGGTCTGTGCCTCACCCAGCAACCGGGTCAGTTCGTTTAAATCCATCGTGAGTTCTTGTCCACCCGTCAGGTCTTGGACTAAGACCCTTTCCGCACTGGACCAGGAACGGATACACAGTGTCTTGTCTCCGACGTCCAGGACGGCGCCTGGTTGAATGATGGCGGTGTCGCGCCTCACTAGCAGGTCCTTTCCACTGGCGCGCACTTCCGGTACCAGATGTGAGACGACATCGTGAGTCGTTGCTTCAAGTCCACCCCAATGCGTTCACAGACGATCAAGTTCCAAATCCAGGGGATAAGCTCTGCGGCGAATCGCCGATCGCTCGTGATTTCCGCAAGAAGCTCCTTGGGTGTTGATTCGCTCAAATTCATCATAGTTTCACGCACGAGGTCCTGGCGGCGAGCAGCTAACGCGGGGACTTCACCAATGGCGTTGGTGTGGTAACGCTGAAGGAATTTCACGTTGTCGAGGTAGGTAGTGCGGATCTGTTTGTCGGTGACCAAGTGAAAGAGGCAGTCGTGCTCCCGGGCCCACCCGATGGCGGCTCGGTAGGAGGCTCTGAGCTTTTTCCAGTTGTCCTTTAGGACGGCGTGGGGTTTGACTTCAAATAGGGTGGGTTTGCGGCGTAAATCCCCGAGGGAAGGAGATCCACGATACTTCACCAGTACATTGGGGGTATATCGCCTCGTTTTACCCTCCGGATCTCGCCACCGTATGGTGAAGGGCTGTGCCATAAAGGCTTCAACCCCTCTATCGAATCTCAGCAGCGTGAAGAAATCGTGCTCCAGGGATGATTCTGTTGGCTGGGCGGATTCGGCTTTCCTGGTCGAAACGAACCCCGTAATGCTGTAGCGACTGGTGCCGATGCGTCGCCCTGGGACGGGCTCTTCCCCCACTAAGCGTTTTACCCAGTTGTTGTTGCTTTTATTCGGATCCAAGCAAATCCCCATCTTTTGCCTCCTTAATTATCAATTAAATAAAAACTATTCGCAATTATTTAAGTGTTTGAGACAAGGAGGGAGGGCGTTTCGATCTTCCCATCGCCATCGGTATCCTGGTGGCATCCGGCCAGCTGCCCGCACCTTCGCTCGAGCATTGCGAACTGATCGGTGAATTGGCGCTGGGAGGCGCCCTGCGTCCGGCGCGCGGGGTACTGACCGCAGCGGTTCAGGCGGGTAAATGCGGCAGGTCGTTGGTGGTACCCCGCGGTAATGCCAACGAAGCGGCGCTCTCGGAAAAAACCACCATCTTCAGCGCCGACCATCTGCTGGAGGTGTGTGCCTACATCCAAGGAGATCGACCATTACGGTCGCACGAAGCGCTGACGGGGGAGGTAGGTTCCGCCTCTACTCCCGATCTCGCCGACGTACGCGGCCAGCATCAGGCGCGGCGTGCGCTGGAGGTGGCGGCGACCGGCGGCCACTCACTGCTGATGATCGGGCCGCCCGGAACAGGCAAGACCATGCTCTCCAGCCGCATGCCCGGTATTCTTCCTCCGCTCGATGACGATGAGGCCCTGGAGACAGCCGCACTCGCCTCCATCAGCGAATCGGGTTTCCGGCCGGAGCAGTGGCGCGTGCGACCCTTTCGTTCTCCTCATCACACCGCCTCGGGCGTCGCTTTGGTGGGCGGCGGGAGCAATCCTCGTCCCGGCGAGATCTCGCTCGCCCACAACGGTGTTCTCTTTCTCGACGAATTGCCCGAATTCGATCGTCGCGTATTGGAGGTGCTACGCGAGCCGATGGAGTCGGGGAGGGTCGTTATCTCCCGCGCCGCTCGTCAGGTTGAGTTTCCCGCATCGTTTCAACTGGTGGCGGCGATGAACCCCTGTCCCTGTGGCTATTTGGGCGATGCCAACAGTCGCTGCAACTGCACCGCCGATCAAGTCCGTCGGTATCGAAACCGTATCTCGGGGCCGCTTCTGGATCGGATCGATTTGCAGGTGGAAGTGCCGCGGCAACCGCATCGAATGGTGGCAGGTGAAGCGGGAGAGGACTCGGAGTCGAGCGCGCGAGTCAGGGAACGCGTTGAACAGGCAAGACAAGTCCAACAACGGCGGGCTGGAATACCGAACCACAAGCTGGGTTCGAGGGAGGTAGAGAAGTGGTGCCAACCGAATAGGGAGGGGCGGCTGTTGCTGGAACAGGCCGTGGAGCGTCTCGGCCTGTCGGCCCGAGCCTACCATCGCGTGCTGCGAGTGGCGCGTACCATCGCCGATATCGATGGCAGCGAAGCGCTGAAACTGCCGCATGTTAGCGAGGCGATCGTCTACCGACGCCTGGATCGGGATTTGCCCAACTAGTGTTCGAGTCGGGGTGCTTAGCGTCTTGCGACGGATACCGCACTCTCAGAAGGCGGTACCGACCGTGGCTTCGGAGCGACCCTTCCCTCCATCCTCTTATCGGCAGCTATCATGCTCCCGATGCTGCGCGGGCCGCCTCCCAACCGATGAGCGCGGCTTTGCGCTCCGGGCCCCAGCGGTAACCGGTGATCTCACCGTTGGCGCGTAGTACGCGGTGACAAGGGATTATCCAAGAGATGGGATTCTGGCCGATGGCGCTACCGACGGCTCGCGCCGCACGGGGGTGTCCCAGCGCTTCGGCGAGCGAGCCGTAGCTGAGTAGCCGGCCTTCGGGTATTCCCAACAGGGCTCTCCACACTTGGATCTGCAAGCGGGTGCCACGAAGCAGCAATCGGGTCTTGGCGCCATTTTGTCCGAGGGCCTGGGCGAGCGCTTGCCTCGTTGCCGCGCTATCTTCTACGAACTCGCTTAAGGGCCATTCGCTTTTCGTGGCGGAGAGCTCGTCCCTCTCTCCGCCGGGCTCCAGGAACCGTAAGCCGCATATCCCCCGAGTGGTCAGCATGACAAGAGCCAATCCAAAAGGCGTGGGGTGAAAACCGTATCGAACCGTTATGCTTGCCCCCTGCTGTTTGTACTCGCCCGGCGTCATAGCGGTGATGGCGATAAACATATCGTGCAGACGGCCGGGACCTGAGAGCCCGCTTTGCAGTGCCGTTTCCAGAACACTGGTCTGATCGCGCAAGAGGCTCTGCGCGTGCTGGACGGTGAGATAGCTCAAAAACTGCTTAGGGCTGACGCCGGCCCAACGCACGAAAAGTCGCTGAAAGTGGTGCGGGCTCAACCCCACATGCCTGGCAATCTCATTGAGATCGGGTTGCTCGAAACGGTTTTGCTCTATGTAACGAATCGCCTGGCCGACTCGTTCGTAATCACGTAACTCGGAGAGATCAAGTAGTGAGGCTGGCGGCGTAGCTTTGGGTGATTGGGTTTTCATGATTACTAGATAGCACGGGCAATTCGCGGGAGCGACCCGATTGTTGCGATTGTAAATGTCTTTCGCGCGACACCCGGCGCGTACAGCCCCTGGCTATACTTGATCCAATTCGTCGTTAACGAGTGTTTTGGAGGCGCTATGCCGAATTCCCCCGAAAGTTTTTCCGCCATTGTGGTGGATCGTCCCGATGGCCAGTATCAGGCAACATTTCGTGAATTATCAGCAGCCGATTTGCCCGATCAGGGTGAGGTACTGATTCGGGTTCGCTACTCGAGCATTAACTACAAGGATGCCTTGGCGGTCACCGGCAAGGGTCGTATCGCTCGCACCTTTCCCTTGGTGCCAGGGATCGATTTGGCGGGCGAAGTGGTGGAGTCGGCGGCACCGCAATTCAAGCCGGGTGATTCGGTCTTGGTGACGGGCTGCGAAATTGGCGAAATCCATTGGGGTGGCTACTCGCAGTTTGCGCGCATGAGTTCCGAATGGCTGGTACCGCTCCCCGCAGGGCTGGATGCGCGACATGCGATGGGCGTCGGTACGGCGGGTTTCACGGCCATGTTGGCGGTGATGGCGCTGGAACATCACGGCGTCGATAAGCAGGGAGAAGTCGTTGTGACCGGAGCGGCGGGCGGAGTTGGCAGCATGGCCATCACGCTCTTGGCGCGCGCGGGATTCGAGCAAGTCATCGCTTCCAGTGGACGTCCGGAACAGGAGCCCTACTTTCGTGAGTTGGGTGCGACCGGAGTCATGCCTCGCAGCGAATTCGCTGACGAGGCCAAACCGTTGGAGAGCGAACGCTGGAGCGGGTCGGTGGACACGGTGGGGGGCAACACCTTAGCGAAGCTGGTGGTGCAGACCAAGAGTCAGGGAGCGGTGGCCGCTTGCGGACTTGCCGGTGGCTCCGATCTCGACATGACGGTGTTCCCCTACATCCTTCGGGGGGTGAGTCTGTTGGGTATCAACTCGGTCTATCTGCCGCACTCGCGCCGTTTGCGGGCCTGGGAACGGATCGCACGCGACCTGCCGGCGGAGCTGATCGATAACATGATCCAGGTGGAGCCCTTTGCCAAAGTGCCTGAGCTTTCGCAGCAGGTGCTGGCCGGCCAGGTACGCGGTCGTATCGTGGTGGATATGGGCTAGGGATTCAGAGGTCTTCTACGCTCGAACGTCGGCTCACGAATTGCCGAGGGAGTGTTAGCTGGCGTGCAGATCGAGCTCTTCGCTCACACAGACGCGATCCCGGCCCTCCTCTTTGGCGACGTAGAGGGCGGCATCCGCTTTTTGGATAAGCGGTTTAAGTGATTGCATATTGGGTGTCGCCGACGCCACACCGATGCTCAAGGTAATATGGGCCTGTTCCTTGCCCGTCTCGAACGGGAGTTCGGCAACGGGGGCGCGCGGCCGGTTGGCCACCTGTGAGGCGGTGCCAGCGTCCGATTCCGGTAACAGGATGAGAAACTCCTCGCCACCGTAGCGACCGATCTGGTCGGTGGGCCGTAGCAGGTCCCGGCAGAGCGATGCCATACCTACCAAAATGCTGTCCCCAACCAGATGACCGTAACGGTCGTTGAGGTGCTTGAAGTTGTCGATGTCGATCATCAGTAGCGAAAAGGGTCGCGCATTGCGCCGGAAACGGTGCAGCTCTTCGCTTGCCTCTACCAGGATGGCGCGCCGGTTGAGGCATCCCGTCAAGCTATCGTGGGTGGCCAGTTCCCGCAACCGCGCTTCGGCTTCGAGCAACGCGCGGCGCGAACCCTCCGCGAGCCGGAACTGCCTGATCAGCATGCCGACAACGATGCCCGTAAAGAGCAGGACGGTAAGCAGCACCAGCGCAGCGGAGATGATCTCGTTGCGGGCGCGATTGAGGATCATCTCGGCCTCGAGTCCTGCGGTCATGACGAAGGGGTAGCCGTTCCACTATGGTGTGCCACCAACCGCAAAACCCCGTCAGTGGATTTAGGGGCCCAGCTGGTGCCGGTCACCTGTTCTTTGAGCCGTTCGCTAAACAGCGGACCGGAGGAGAAGTCCCTTCCTATTAACCGTTCGGGGAACGGATGGCGGAGCAATAAGATGCCCTCGGCGGAGAAGAGGCAGAGCGATCCTTTACCGTCCGGATGGATGGTGCGAAACAGTTGTTCAAATGCACTCTGGTTGAGAAATCCGACCACCCGCATACCTTGCGCCGAGACGGGGGAGACGATGGGGACTACCCAATTGTTCCGATTTCCTAGTTTCAGCGGAGCCAGGCTGGTCAACGCGTTGGGATTGGCGGGGAGATCGATGGTCGCCGGTAGATCGTCGGAAGCGCCGAAATGGGTGACGGTATTCCCGTTATCGGAGACGACGCGCAGGGCGTACCAACTCTTATCGGTTCCCACCAGTTGATGGGGCGGCGCGTCTGCTCGATCGACCGCTCCGAGAACGGCGAGTCTGTCGACCAACCATTGCCAAGCCAATTCGACCATTCCCTGCGCCATGACTTGCGCCCGCTGTTCCGCTTGGTCCTGAATGCGCCAAAGAATCGCGGCAGAAGTACCGGCGAACAGCAACATGAAGATCACCGCGCTGATCATGAGTAGGCGACCGAGCCGCAGATAGTGAACTTCAGAGCGATACGGTGGGTCTGGTGCGAGTAGCTCCGCTGTCTCCATGGAGTCGATGCTCCTATTTTAGATACCGGTTGAACCTTTGATCCGCGATCCCTATACCGTCAAAGATCCCCTAGGTTTAGTTCACCACACGATCATGTCTGCGGCACTTTAGAACTCAAACGCCGTTTTCTTGCAGATCACGCGCAGAGTAAAACTGGTTTTAATGTGGGCAACGTTGGGAAGCCGGCTCAGCTGGGTCTTGTGGATGCGCTCGTAGTCCTCGGCGTTTGCCACCGCGACGCGAACCAGGTAGTCGAAATCGCCCGCCATAAGATAGCACTCCAGAATGTCGGGGCATTGGGCGGCGCGCTCCTCGAATCCCTTCAATACCTCTTCGCTTTGGCTGTTGAGCGAGATTTCGACGAACACGTTGGTCGGTTTTCCCACCGCCCCCTGGTTCACCAGCATGGCGTAGCGATCGATGACCCCATTACCCTCCAGTGCCCGGACCCTGCGCAGGCAGGCGGAGGGGGAGAGATTCACCCGATCCGCCAGCTGTGCGTTGGTCATGCGACCGTCAGCCTGGAGTTGATTCAAGATCTCACGATCGATGCGATCTAGCGATATAGTCGGCATTATCTGTCTTAAATTCTGATTTACGAGCAATATAATTCGATAAATTTAGAAAAAGGCCGTGAATTACGCAATCCTATTTTAGGCCAAACTCACTACAGTGACCTCTTAAATCAACCGCACCAGGAGGAGGTCATCATGCTCGTCGGCGTACCCAAAGAGATTAAGAACCACGAATACCGGGTCGGAATGACCCCCACCAGCGTTCAGGAGATGGTGGCCCATGGTCACCAAGTGTTGGTCGAGACTCAGGTCGGGGTCGGAATTGGCTGCAACGACGACGACTACCGGGCAGCTGGCGCAACCGTCGTGGAGGGTCCGAATGAGATTTTCGCCACTTGTGAGATGATCGTTAAGGTCAAAGAGCCGCAAGCGGTGGAGCGCAAGATGCTGCGCGAGGGGCAGATCCTCTTTACTTACCTGCATTTGGCTCCCGATCCCGAGCAGACTAGGGACCTTGTCGACAGCGGTGCGGTTTGTGTGGCTTACGAGGCTGTCACCGACGGTCACGGTGGATTGCCCCTGTTGGCCCCTATGTCGCAAGTAGCGGGGCGCATGTCGATCCAGGCCGGTGCCTACGCGCTGGAGCGCGCCCACGGTGGCGCGGGAATTCTGCTGGGTGGGGTGCCGGGTGTCGCGCCAGCCAAAGTGGTGGTAATCGGCGGCGGAGTGGTGGGCGAGAACGCCATCCATATGGCGCTGGGTATGGGCGCCGAGGTGACGGTGTTGGATCGTAGTATCGACGTTCTCAACCGGCTTTCGGGTCGTTTCGGTGCGGCGCTGAAGACGGTCTATTCCACTCGGGCTGCACTGGAGCAGTATGTGTTGGCCGCCGATCTCGTGGTGGGAGGCGTACTCGTAAAAGGGGCGGCGGCACCCAAGTTGGTGACGCGCGAGATGCTCGGCGAGATGAAGAACGGCTCGGTGCTGGTGGATGTTTCCATTGATCAAGGTGGTTGCTTCGAAACCTCCAAACCCACCACCCATGCCGATCCCATGTATCTCGTCGACGGTGTGGTGCACTACTGTGTGGCCAATATGCCGGGAGCAGTACCCCGTACCTCCACCTATGCGCTCAACAATGTCACGCTGCCCTATGCGCTGGCGTTGGCCGACAAAGGATACCGGTCGGCGCTGTTGGACAACCCGTCGTTCCTCGAAGGACTCAATGTCTACCGCGGCCATGTGACCTACCGGGCGGTGGCCGAGGATCTGAATTACGATTACGTTCCGCCTGCCGAGGCGTTGGAGAAATAAGCTCAACGTAGCCCGGATGAGGCGCAGCGCGATCCGGGGTAGAGCCGATCTACCCATTCAGGACCGGTCAAAGTCATCGGCTGCTCTGCACCGGGTGCGCAGAACGATACAGGCGTGTCTCTCAACACCCCCACGGCGAACATCGAATCGTTTACCCCGTGTAGTTCGTTTGTTCTTCACATCCATACGGGTACAATGGCGCGCTTCGTTCAAGCGGTATCCCGATGGATCTCAATCCCCGACAACAAGAAGCCGTCAGCTACATCGACGGCCCGGTGCTGGTGCTGGCCGGTGCCGGGAGCGGCAAGACGCGCGTCATTACCCGTAAGATCGCCTATCTGATCGGCGAGTGCGGTCTCGCCCCCCACACGGTGGCGGCCGTCACCTTTACCAACAAAGCGGCCCGTGAGATGAAGGAGCGGGTGGGCAAACAGCTCGGGGGCAACGGTTCCAAGGGCTTGACCGTCTCTACCTTCCACAACTTGGGGCTCAACATCCTGCGGCGAGAGTGTAAACGTCTCGGATACAAACCGGGTTTTTCCATTTTTGATGCCAGCGACAGCGCGGCGTTAATCAAGGAGTTGATGTGTAAGGCGCACGGTGGGGATGGCGGTCAGGACGAAACCGCGCAGTGGACCATCTCCAACTGGAAGAACGATCTGCTGACACCCGCGCAAGCGTTGGAGCAGGCCGAGAATCCCCACCAAGTCGCCGCAGCGATTCTTTACGAGAGTTACCAGCGCAGTTTGAAGGCCTACAACGCCTTCGATTTCGACGACCTGATCCTGCAACCCGTGCGCCTGTTCGACGAATACCCCGACGCGTTGGAGCGTTGGCAAAACAAGATCCGCTACCTGCTGGTGGACGAATACCAGGACACCAACCTCAGCCAGTACCGCCTGGTTCGCCAGTTGGTGGGGGTGCGCGGCGCGCTAACCGTCGTCGGTGACGACGATCAATCGATCTACGCATGGCGTGGCGCGCGACCCGAAAACCTGGTGCGCCTCCAGGAGGATTTCCCCGAGCTCAGAGTGATCAAGCTGGAGCAGAACTATCGATCCAGCGGCCGCATTCTCCACGCCGCCAATGCGCTGATCGCCAACAATCCCCATGTGTTCGAGAAGAGGCTGTGGAGCGACCACGGGCCGGGCGATCCGATTCGCGTCTCGGCCTGCTCCAGCGAACAGCACGAAGCCGAGCGCGTAGTCTCCCAACTGATCGGGCACCGTTTCCAGCACCGCACCCGTTTCGGCGACTACGCCATCCTCTATCGCGGTAACCACCAATCGCGACTGTTCGAAACGGCACTGCGTGAGGCCCGTATCCCGTATCACCTTTCGGGAGGCACTTCGTTTTTCGAGCGCGGGGAGGTCAAGGACATCATGGCCTACCTGCGCTTGCTGGCGAATCCCGATGACGACAACGCCTTTCTGCGCATCGTCAACACACCGCGCCGTGAAATCGGCCCGGGCACACTGGAGAAGCTGGGTGGATACGCCACTGAACGGGGGGTGAGCCTGCTTGCGGCAAGTTATGAAATGGGTCTAGAACAGATCCTCAATCGCCGCGCTCTGGAGCGGGTGCGACACTTTACCGATTGGCTGGTGGATGCGGCGGATCGTGCCGAACGCGGCGATCCCATCGGAGTGATCAAAGGTCTGATCCGAGAGATCGATTACGAAAGTTGGCTGGCCGACACCAGTCGCGATCTGCAACAGGCGGAAAAGCGCATGGAAAACGTCACCGAGCTGGTGGCGTGGCTGGAGCGCATCGCCAAGGATAGCGTCGAGGATAAAGGCGTGGGCGACCTGGTCGCACGGCTGACGCTGATGGATATTCTGGAACGTGATGACGAAGACGAGGCGGGCGATCGCGTCTCTCTAATGACGCTGCATGCAGCGAAGGGGCTGGAGTTTCCCCACGTATTCCTGGTGGGCTTCGAGGAGGAGAGCCTGCCCCACCGCGCTAATCTCGAAGGCCAGGGGTTGGAGGAGGAGCGTCGCCTGGCCTACGTCGGGATCACCCGCGCTCGAAAGAGTCTCACACTCACTTATGCCGAGCGACGCAAGCGCTATGGGGAGATGATCGACATCGAACCGAGCCGCTTTCTCGAGGAGCTGCCCAAGGACGACCTCAAGTGGGAAGGCAAGGAGGGCAGCGCCGATCCCGAAGAGCGCCAGCAGACCGGCAAAGCCCATCTCGCCAATCTACGCGGCTTGCTGGACAGTTCTTAAGTCGTTTGCACCCCTCGAAACACCGATCTACAACCCGCCCTGCTATCCTGAAGTGAAGATCAGCCAATCCTCGTCAACGACCCGTGGGGGCAGAAGGAGGAGCGATGAGCGAGCAGGAGAAATACACGTTTCCAGGTGAACAGGTGGATGTCGAATGGGATGGCCGCTTGTGTATCCACATCGGTGAGTGCGGCCAATCGGCGGGCGAGCTTTTCGTTGGCGGCCGTCAACCCTGGTGCCAACCGGATCTTACTTCTGCGGATGCGGTGGTGGATATCGTCGAGCGCTGCCCCAGCGGGTCGCTGACCTATCATCGCAAGGATGGCGGTGGTGCGGAAACTCCCAATCCGGAAAACACTGTCACGGTCAGTTACAACGGCCCCTATTTCGTTCGCGGTGAACTGGAGATAACCTCTGCCCCGTCCGATATGGTGGGGGTGACAAAGCGCGCCGCACTGTGCCGTTGCGGGCAATCCAAAATCAAACCCTTCTGTGACAACAGCCATGAGAAAGCGGGGTTTCGCGACTACGGTGCGGTCGGCGAAAAGGGTGAAGCGTTAAGCGCGACCGGCGGCGTGCTCTCGATTCAGCCGCTGCCGGACGGACCCCTGCTTCGTAATGGGAATGTTACCATCAGAAACGGGAGCGGCCGCATCGCCTGGAGCGGTACCCAAGTGGCCTTGTGTCGCTGCGGTGAATCTAAGAACAGACCCTTTTGCGACGGCAGCCACAAAGCGGTGGGTTTTAAGGGTTGAGAAACAGCCGTTCGAGCTCCGGGGTATCGCCATCCGACGGCCGGGACCTTGTTCTTCCCGCTACCGTTTTGGCGCCTGTTGTTCGGTCAGCCCCTAGATCAGCAGCGGCAACATGAAGGGCAGCATAACGAAACTCATCGCGGTCGATACCACCACCAACCCCGCCACCTCTTCCGGCTGGTTGTCGTAGTACTGAGCGAACATGTAGTTGAATACCGCGACCGGCATGGCGGAGAGCAGAATCGTGACGCCGCGTTCACTACCCTCCAAGCCAAACAGAGCGGCGATGGCAAGACCGACCAGCATCCCGCCGACGATGCGCAGCAGGCCTAACCAGACGCTACGCCCCAACGACTGCACCTTGAGTCGTGCCAGCGAAGCACCCAGCGCCAGCAGCATAATCGGGATGGTAAATCCGCCCAGCACCTCGACCGTGTTGACTGCCCAGCGCGGCAGTTGCGTATCGGTGGCCAGCAGCGTGATGGAAAAGACGACCGCCCACAGAATAGGCGTTCGAACCAAAGTGATGAGCGATGTCCGTCCGACGGGGATGGCTTGGCCGACCGTAAACATACCGACCGCCGAGACCATGAAAAAAGCGATGGCTAACGCCAGTCCCGACTCACCGAACGCGAAAAGGGAGAGCGGTAGACCCATGTTGCCGCAGTTACCGAAAATGAGGCTGGGCAGATAGGTTTTTTGGGGCAAGCCGCTGTGTTTCAGCACAAGAAAGCCGATCGCCGTCGTCGCCAGATGCACCGCGATTCCAACCACCACCATCAGTCCTAGCGAGGTCAATGCGGGGGCTGTTTTCAACAGGGTAGAAATCACCAGCGTCGGAGTGCCTACCCATGTGACCAGTGTTGTCAGCTGCTTCGTGTCAAAGGGCAGACCGGCGCGTTCCCAAGTAAAACCGATACCGGCGATAAGAAAGACCGGGGCAATGATGGCAAGCAATTCGGCGATCAAAGTGGTAGACACCGGTCTCTATCCAAGGGTTTTTGCCTCTGGTGTGTGGGAGATCACCGTCTCCCCCGGCTGGTTTGGGTCTGTCGTGTGAAGAGGTAGATGGCGCGGTTCGTTGCGCCAATTTATAACAGCACGATCGTCGTCGCGAGGGATTCGATACCAGCGATGAACCTGTTAACGCCCACAAGATGTCCATCGAAGAAATGCCATTGCGTGGGTGGGTGTCTTCCCTGGGCGGTCGCAGAACCTCGCGTGATCATGGGTTCAGAACAGGCAAACGATTCGATCACGAACTCCACGAATACCTTCTTCAGGTGTATTGCGCACCACCAACCCTGGAATCCCGGTGAGAGCTCAAGCATGAATCGTTGAGCGCCGATAGTGAGCCGTACAAGGGCAATGATTGGCTCCATGTACAACACCTGTCCCAAATGCGGTTACACCCTTCGACCCGATGATCCGGCCCGGACATCGCAGTGTCCGGCCTGTGGTGTGATCTACGAAAAGTGGTTGAAATCCCGTTATCGCGAGGCGCGACGCCCCGAGGGCCCGGAGGGTCAACGCGATCGCGCTGGGGTGTTGCGCGATCGCCTGGCTGCCACGCTACTGGTTCCAAGGGACGATGGCCGGCTTGAATGGAGCGGACGTGTCTTGCTTCTCCTGTTGCTCGGCTGGTTCACGGTCGAGATGGTTACCACGGGTTACGAAGAGGTGGTGACCGGGACGCAATCGGGGGTGGTGGCGTTTCTCCATCGCATCGATCTGGTGTTCCACGAGGCGGGCCATGTGATATTTCGCCTGCTGGGGAACTTCATGATGGTGCTGGGTGGGTCACTGTTGCAGGTGCTGGTCCCGCTTATCGTCGCCAGAGCGTTTCTGGTTAAGAACACCGACCCCTTCGGCGCCAGTGTCGGGTTCTGGTGGGCCGGGCAGAGTCTGTCCGACGTTGCGGTCTACATCAGCGATGCTCGCGCGTTGCGCCTGCCGTTACTGGGCGGAGGTACCGGAGCGGATCGTCCGGGGTTTCATGACTGGCACAACCTATTGGGTCGTCTCGATATGTTGACGCTCGACCGTACCTTGGGGGGATTTATCGATTTCCTCGGTATCGTCTGCATGTTGCTGGGGCTCGCGTGGGGTTTCTACCTGGTCTGGATTCAGCACCGAAAGCTCAGCGCGTAAACGCTCACGAGCGAGAGGGAATACCGTTATGCGCCGGAGTTATTTGCGACTGGGCCTGCTAGTCGGAATAATTCACACCTAATGCTTGATCGTTTAACTCAGAAAACGATTTATTCCTGAATTTCGGGCCACCCCGAGGGTGTTCAGGCGGGTAGCAGAGAGCCCGATGTTTTTAGTAGGGATTGCAATTGTTGGATATCCAACTAATAATAGGTTTGTGATATCTGAGCATTACACTCAACTATGATCTGGTCACTGGTGCTCCGGCCGGGGCGGTAGCGAGAAAAGGTGAAGATGACGTGGCGGCGGTAGCGGAAGAGTTAAGTTCACTCGTAGTACGATTTGCCGGCGATTCCGGTGATGGCATTCAGTTGGCCGGTGCCCGGTTTACCGATACGGCGGCGCTGGCGGGTGCGGATTTCTCCACCTTCCCCGATTTTCCTGCCGAGATTCGCGCACCTGCGGGTACTCCCGCCGGCGTCTCGGCGTTTCAGATCAATCTCTCCAGCAAACGTGCCTGGACCCCCGGTGACGCCCCTGACGTGCTGGTCGCCATGAATCCCGCCGCGCTGAAAGCCAACCTCAACGAGTTGATCTCCAGTGGGACCCTCCTGCTCAACAGCGGTGCCTTCGATAAAAAGGGGCTGGGTAAAGCGGGCTACGAAGCCGATCCCCGTGAGGATGGCAGTTTGGACGGCTATCGGGTCCTGGAGGCCGACGTCTCCCACCTGACCGAACAGGCACTCGATGGTCTGGGGCTCAGTCATGGCGCGGTTCGCAAGCATAAAAACTTCCTGGTGCTCGGATTGGTCTACTGGTTATTCCAGAAAGATCTCGAACCGACACTGCGTTGGATCGAGAAACGCTTCGGCTCGGTTAATCGCACCATCGCCGATGCCAACATCCGCGCCCTTAAGGCGGGCTACAACTACGGCGAGACCCAGGAGTGGGGAACGCCGGTGCGCATCGCCCACGATGCCCCCCTCGAGCAGGGTCGTTACAAACGAATTACCGGGAACGAAGCCTCCGCACTGGGTTTGATGGCGGCGGCCGAACGTGCCGGCCTGGAACTGTTACTGGCCAGCTATCCCATCACACCCGCTTCCGACGTTTTGCATGCCTTGTCGAGCCACGCGGATCTGGGGGTGCGCACGCTGCAGCTGGAGGATGAGATGGCAGCGGTCTGCGCAGCGGTCGGCGCCAGTTATGCCGGTGGTTTAGGCGTAACCTCGACCAGCGGTCCGGGGCTCGCGCTAAAGAGCGAGGCCATCGGTTTGGCAGTTTCGCTGGAGCTTCCCCTTATCGTGCTGGATGTGCAGCGCGCCGGCCCCAGCACCGGCCTGCCCACCAAGGTGGAGCAGTCCGATCTGCTACAGGCCTGCTACGGACGTCACGGCGAAGCGCCGCTCCCGGTCTTGGCGGCATCCAGCCCGGGCGACGCCTTCTGGACCATGATCGAGGCGACCCGCATCGCCATCCGTTTCATGACCCCGGTGATCGTGCTTACCGATGGCTTTTTAGCCAACAGTTCGGAACCGTGGAAGATCCCGAATCTTGAAGAGATTCCCAAGATTCCGGTGGAGTTTGCCCGCGAAACAGAGAACTTCGCCCCCTACATGCGCAACGCCGATCTGGCGCGACCCTGGGCGATTCCCGGTACGCCGGGACTGGGACACCGCATCGGTGGGCTCGAAAAGGCGGATATCCTGGGCAGTGTCAGCTACGAGGGCGAGAACCACGAACGCATGGTTCAGCTACGGGCAGAGAAGATCGATAAGGTTGCCGACAGCTATGAACCTTCCCGCGTAAACGGCGACACGGCAGGCGATCTATTGGTCATCGGTTGGGGCGGGACCCAGGGTGCGTTGCGAGCGGCTACCGATCAGGTGCGCGGCGAGACCGGAAAGCGGATCGGCCATCTGCATCTGCGCCACATCAATCCCCTACCCCGAGATCTTGGCGAGCTGATGGCACGTTTCGACCACGTTCTGGTGGCGGAGATCAACAACGGACAGCTGGCCCAACTGCTGCGTGCCGAAACCTTAATCGACATCCAAACTTTCAATCGCGTCCAGGGACGTCCCTTCCATATCAAGGAGTTGGTCGACGTCTTCAGAGCTCAACTGGAGAACGGATCATGAACCCCCCAGCCGTGGCCGAAGCCGTGGAAAGCAAGCCACTTACCGCGAAGGATTTCAAAACCAGCCAGGAGGTGCGTTGGTGCCCGGGGTGTGGTGACTACTCCATCCTCAACCAGTTTCAGAAAGTGTTGGCGGATCTGGGCGAGCCCAAAGAGAACCATGTGCTGGTCAGCGGTATCGGGTGCTCCAGTCGTTTTCCCTACTACGTGGATACCTACGGGATTCATAGCATCCACGGTCGCGCGCCCACTATCGCCACCGGCGTCAAAGCCCTGCGGCCTGGCCTGACCGTGTGGGTGATCACCGGTGATGGTGACGGATTCTCCATCGGTGGCAATCACATGATGCATCTCCTGCGGCGCAACGTTAATGTCAAAGTGCTGCTGTTCAACAATCAGATCTATGGATTGACGAAGGGGCAGTACAGCCCCACCTCCGAGGTGAACAAGCGCACCAAGTCCTCGCCGCTGGGATCTATCGAAGCGCCTCTCGACCCCTTGAACATTGCGTTGACCTCGGGTGCCAGTTTCGTTGCACGCACCGTCGATCGCGACGGTGCGCATCTCTACAAGATGCTCAAGCGTGCCGCCGAACACCAAGGCACTGCGTTTGTGGAGATCTATCAGAATTGCCCCGTGTTCAATGACGGCGCATTCGAACATCTCACCGATAAATCCCGCAAAGCGGAGACCGTGCTCTATTTGGAAGCCGGAGAGCCGCTGGTGTTTGGTGCGGAGCGGGACAAAGGCATCACGCTGGATCATGCGCTACAACCGCAAATCGTCGCAGCGGACGATGAATCGGTGCTGGTCATGAACGAACAGGCGCCGCTGGTGGCGCAACTGATTGCCGAACTCAAACATCCCGATTTTCCCACCCCCGTGGGTGTCTTCCATGCCGAAGAGCGCGCGGTTTACGAGCAAGAACTCCAAGCGCGCGTCGGCAACGACGGACGCATCCCCACGGATTCTCTCCAGTCCCTCCTGGATGCAGGCGATACCTGGCAAGTCGACTAATCGCGCCTCACGCTGGAATGACGTTCTCCAGGGCGCTAGAATGGCGCGCTCGCAACAATAAGCGCCCGTAGCTTAGCTGGGCGTAGCCGCAAATAGCGAAAGCATGGCTTTCGCCCGGCGAAGCGGGTGAGGCTTGCAAGCCGAGCCCAGGGGTCGGAGCGCGATAGCGCGGAGACGAGCGCTGCCGCAGCCCGAAGAGCTGCTGGTCAAATCGTGTGTCGACCCGATTAAAAACTTACATCTGCGCCCGTAGCTCAGCTGGATAGAGCGCTGCCCTCCGGAGGCAGAGGTCAGGGGTTCGAATCCCTTCGGGCGCGCCAAACTATCAGCGGGGTTCCAGCGTTGGAGCCCCGCCGTACCTTTGGGCGTCTTTTTTTATTTACAGAGCTGAAAGCCATTCTTCGCGGAAGAGCGAATCGCGAATCGCGAATCGCGAATGGCTTGTCCTGAATCACCCTCTTGTGAACATTTCCTTCCAACCACGTAGGCCAGATAGTTCGCACAGTTTTACTGTTGATGAGGATCGCTCTCCAAGCCGGGCCAACTCGGTTTTGCTTTCGCGCGGGATGGTTCGGCAGAAATAATTTATGGGTGCATCACATATTTTTGCTATGTGTATCGGTCACGGTTGAGGAGAATTCCATAGCAGCGGGGTAGTTTTCAGCTGCACTTCTCGGCAGTGACTGTTCCGAAGTTCTCAGCAAAAGGTGATTTATGAGTGAGCAACCCAAAACCAGGCCCCAAGTTCTGGAGGGCCGTACTCGCTTTGTGATAACGCGACAGAAAGCGGCGAACGAAAAGGGTTACGTTGGATACGAAACGATTTGGGAGCCGTGGCAGAAGGTGGCGGAATATACGACCCCCAAGAAGCCCTGAGCCTCTGTTCGGCGCGAATCTGCACAGGGTGTAGAGAGTACGAACGCCCTTTCTTTTCCAGAGTAGATAGTCGTTTACCGTCGGTGGCCCGTCTCCGGGCCGTCCGTTCGCTTTGGGTCTCCTCGGACGCAACCGCAACGGTTCTCTTCTTCAGGTGTTCGCGAGTACGGGTACTAGGATGTGCCTGTTAGGCTCTTAATGGAATTCTCGTGTGTATCATCGGCCTCGCGACACAAGCGTTGTCTTTCCGAATTTCGCAGCATGAAGGAGAGGGTTTGTAAAACCCCTCATGCCTGCGTGCCCTCTAGGCGAACAAGCCTCCTGGTCTTTCGAGCGGGTTGAAATCGACCCCCCCATTTAGGGTCTATCGTTGGTCGTGCGCTGCACCTTGCTATTAACAGCACTAATGCGCAGCCAAAAAACCTTGATCCGCTAGGGACTTGAGAGCATTTATCATCGCCATAACCAGAAAACATGACTGTAGGGGAGCAGATGTAATGGTGACTACAAATCCGTTCAGTGAGCTGGCCGGGTTGACTCCCCCGATTGCCATGCAGGTATACGCCGTAGTGATGTTCCTGTTGGTCGTCGGCGGTACCCTTCTCGATACGCTGCACAAAAAGAGCGCTCAATACTTTTTCGAGAATGCTCAGAAAGCGCAGAAAGGCGCCAAGCGTTCGGTCAGCGGTGGAGAAAAAGCCTCGCTGGCCAATGAGGTTCTGACGTCTTCGGAGTTTTCCAATCAGCAACGCAGAATGTCCCATCTTCTCACGATGTATGGGTTCATCACTTTTATCGTCAGCACCGTCGTTCTGATTTTTGCTTATCCGACTTCGGCTACGCCCGCTCCTGCGATCCTGTCGCTGCTGTGGCATGTCGGGGCACTGATGGTCTGCGTTGGGGGTTACTGGTTCTGATTCTTCATCAGAGTCGATGTCTCAGCCGAAGGGCACCCGTGGTACCGGTTGGTGCGCGCGGATCTGTTCATCGTCTCCTTGCTGGCCACGACGACCTTCGGCCTGATCTGGTCTTTCTCCCAGGCCGTCGCCGGATCCGGAGTGCAAACGTTGCTTTTCGCTCTGTTTATCCTGGCGAGTACGATTCTGTTCAGCACCGTGCTGTGGTCCAAGTTCGCACACATGTTCTTCAAACCGGCTGCGGTTTATCAGAAGAAGATCACGGTGGCCGATGGTTCGGCAGAGAATCTACCCGGCGATTACGAGTTGACGGATCCTGCCGTGCAGAAGAAGTACCCGGACATTCCGGAGTATATGGGCAACAAGCCTGCCTACATGGGGCTTGGTACCAAACGTGAACAACCACGCCACTACTGATTAACAAAAGACGGAGAAGAGTTATGCCAACTTTTGTCTATATGACGCGCTGCGATGGCTGTGGTCACTGTGTTGATATCTGCCCTTCAGACATCATGCACATCGATACCACCACGCGACGTGCCTACAACATCGAACCCAATATGTGCTGGGAGTGCTACTCCTGCGTAAAGGCCTGCCCGCATCACGCCATCGACGTGCGCGGCTATGCCGATTTCGCGCCGCTAGGCCACTCGGTCCGCGTGCGCCGTGATGAGGAGAAAGGCGTCATTGCATGGCGCATTAAATTCCGTAACGGCGAAAAAGATATCGATCTGCTGGCGCCTATCACCACTAAACCTTGGGGGGAGGGAATTCGAGTTCTCGTCAAATCTGGTGTTTGAATATTGATCAAGCTGCTACCTAATTGCCCGTCGTCACCTCGATTCCATCTTTAAACTTCACTCCCGTTATCACCTTGGCCAGGTAGTTAAATCCCCGCTGCTTGCGCCAGGTTTTCTCTGCACATGCTGATAATTT
>Ga0209679_1000263_pt1 | contig 22504 bp, 16 predicted proteins | sample WorMetHEROISLAND_4_FD_187408 | JGI IMG/M metagenome (GOLD analysis project Ga0209679, IMG submission 187408) | Marine gutless worms symbiont microbial communities from Max Planck institute for Marine Microbiology, Germany - Olavius sp. 2 HERON... ...
AATCGCTCCGAATTTTGCATATTTTTGGCCCCCAATTTCTTTGGGGGGAAGGCCCCCCGAATTTTTGGACTTGCATTATAAGACGGCACAAGGTTGCGATCATGTGGCAAAGTTTTGCGGCGATCGGCCGAGGCAGCTCGGAGATCGCGTGGCGAAACAAATAAAAAACATCTGCAGTAAAACATAAGGCCTTCCGAACTAACGTTCGGGCGGCCTAATAATATATATATATGGGTGACCGTCTGCAGACAGATAAACCATCTTGGCATGCAGCCAGCCACTGAGGTCAACTCAGCCTGGCCATCCCTCCGTGGGTAGGCATATAAAGTACCAGTGAAAGCTGGGGAGTAAACAGGCACACCACGCGATACATTACTCTGTATCCATGGTCTCGCAGTGTAAGCTGGTGTCTGGCTGAGGGCTAATAAAACGAAGATCAGCGCCGCCCCGTAGGCCTTGTGGCTTCGGAGCGACTTTACTCTAATCTAAAATCAACGAATAACAACGACGAATGCACAGATGGTTAACGATGCTGATGCTGATAAAGATCATCATAATTTTACCGATGCTCTCACTGACCAAAAGAAGGAAAAAATGAATAAAAACGACAAGAAACCAACCAGGTATATGCATGCCACGGTGTTTGACGCTAACAGTGTGAATGCCCATTTCTTTTGGTATAAACTTGATGCTGTACTGACTCATGCCGAGGTCCTGAATGTCACACATTTCTGTCACGCCAGACGGACTAGTTACTGACGCCTCCATGTCATAGCGATTAGTGCCTACAATCATGACAGATTACAGAATAATTGGAATAAGAAAAACGTCAATTAACTTACCAACTTGTCATAAGTATGACTCACCTGACTGCAAATAAACAAAAAAAAGCATAATAAGAATACTACTAACGTTAGTAAATACGGTAAATAATAATAGAAATAGTGTAAACTAGATAACACTTCGACGCCCAAGCGTTGATGTGGCTGCCTCCGCCTGCCACAATAACTCAAACAGCTGACCGACCTTGCTGTGACCTTGACTTTGATCCCACGACCTTCAAAACCTAAAAAGTTCATCTGTGGCCTCAACCACATCATCAATCAAAGTTTGGTGAAATTCCGTCCATTGGTTTGGGACGCATGCCCGGACTCACGGACACACACACGGACACACGCACGCACTCATGGACGGACAACCCGAAATTATAACGCCTCCGACACACCTATCGGTAGGCGCAGGCATAAAAAGTTGGTGTAAAGAATACCAGGAATACGCCCATATTTGGTTCACATTTTGTGCAATAAATTAGCAGATTATTGCACCGACTGAGAGTAAAGTGGTGATGTACCGGGGATTTTCAAGCTGAGTTCACACTGACTGCCAATATGCGTGACATCTGCGGCTTCCTTCTGCCGCACAATGCGCTCTGTAACACGTCCTGATGGCTCTCCGCCAATAGCAACCAGGAACGGACTGCCTACAAACCACACAATTGAACACATCAACAGTTTTACTACACCAACACAATCTACTAAATGCTCATTCTAACAGGACTTGTCATGTAATATCCACCTGCCAAGTTTGGTGATGACATGTCCAGTGGTTTTTGTTTTAGAGTGCTGACATACAGACATACGGGAATGTCAGCTAGGTCAACTCAGCCTTCCATCCCTCCAGGGTAGGTAAATCGAGTACCAGCCTCGTTGGCTGGGGTTATAGCGGGGTGCGTTCACTTGTGTCGGGTGGCAGGTAACATTGTGTGATCCCATATGGCAAGTGACGCTCTGTAGCTCTGAGATGGATTCCCATGAACAGCTTTAACCTTTTTTTGAACATACATACACACGTATGTACATAGCCGCTAAACGCCTTAATCACCCTAATTACTCATGTCAGCATGAGTAATAAAGTCTCAAACAACTGTGCACACATAAGGAACTTATCTCATAAAAAGTATGGATGAAAAGGTTAAGCCCTGAGCATTATTCCCACGATATACATTTTTCAGAATGCTATGCATGACGACATAAACCTGCTAGACAATGAACCTCAAACACTCCAGCAATCAAGAGACGCCGACAGCAATCAGCAGGTGGTCGGTCATCTTACCTGGAACATGTTCATCCGCAAACTTCACATTGACGACATAGTTTCCTGGTTCCGTTGGTCGGTAAGTCACCCGACAAGAACCATCTTCATTGTCCTGACATTCGATGTCCGCTTTGCTCGGACCCTCAATTGACAGACTGAGTCCTCCATAACCTGACATCAACCATACGCACTGCATCAGCAAACACATCCTTTGTCCGTCTAAAACAATAATGTCATCTAACTGTCTTATACTCTGTCGCCAAGTAGTGAGTGAGTGAGTAGAGATTAATGTCCCTCTCGACACATAATAGATCATTTTGGGGACGAGTCTTTCCACGTGATCACTTGCACTGGTATTAACAACCAATAAAAAACAAACACACAAAACAAAATACAGTGACCCTGTCTACTATCTATCTTAACTAAAATACACACAAGAAAACACAAAAACACAGTGAAGCCCCTAGTCTGTAAATCTACATGAGGAAACGGGGGTGACTAGGGGTTGGCAGGGTCGCCAATTCTTGTTGGCGTTGGGTCTGTCGCCAAGTAGTACTGTATAGTCTGGTACCGGCTATATATGGAGGTGAAGAAGGTAACAACGGAGATAGCAGAAGGTAACGGCAAGGCAGCCTACCATCAGGTTTATGAATATGTCACCTACAGGCTGTCTGCCTAGAGAAGTGGATTAGCTCCGGACCCAATGTTGGTATCAAGCATGGGAGTATCTTTAGTTTTACCTTACTTTTGCACGTACATGTGTGCAATTGGTATCTCACTACATTTATTAGTTCGTTAAATATTACTCACAACAAACTAGTGAAAACCGTTGTTTTTCTGCAAGTCTGTGAAAAAATACACAGACCTTCAACAGAGAGTCCTGTATGTTACTGCAAGGTTGTAGTCAATGTACCAGCGACATGAAACAAACGACAGTAACAGGAGCAACAAATTTTTTACAGAAAATAAAAATAAACACGCATGCGCATGTGCACGCACACCGTTTTAACGGCCACTTTCCAAGTGAATCTGGGTAAGCGAGTTGCCCCCACGATTCCACTGACAGGCAGAACAGGTGGGATGCCATAAGGTACCCACGCACTAATATCAACTACCGTGGCTAAGGGGCTGCGCTGCAATATAAAATAAATAATTACAGAAATATATACAAAACGTATTAAAAACAAATTACCTGCATCTTTGGTGTTAACAAAGAACTCGTTGAGCTCGTTGGCCATTCCGTGAGACAGTCCCTTGCCATAGACTTTCACCCGGCCAGCGTTGCCAATTTCTGTTTCGCCAACATAGATCTTGAATGGCGAGTTAGGTATGTGCTGGCCATGTCGGTACACGTTCACCAGATAGTCACCAACTTCTCGCGGAGTAAAGGAAATTCCTGCCAACATCCAAGGTAACTCCATTAATGGCTACATGAACATTTATTCCCATATAAGATGCATATCAAGTTATTATTATCTAATAACCATTTTTATCATAATTAATGTATAACTTCAAAATAATGCAAAAGGCATCTATGTTCCGTTGGCTATCAAAAGAAATATAAATAAAAATCAAATACATACAGTAGAAATATGTGAACACACCAAGATATCATAGAAAGATCAAGCAAACAGAAACTCTACATAAAAGTTAAGTCATACGGTACAAACTGTTTTGCTTGTTTTCTTTTTTTCTTTTTTGTCTACCATTTATGGTGAATAAAGATGTACATACAAAAGCGAAGCCAAAAATAAATGTAAAATGATAAAGAAGAAACTGCAATTGTTTGGGCATATACATATGCACAGAATGAATTACCATTGAAAAGATTAATCAAATCACTGATTTTGGCATTATGGTACAGAAATAATACAGCAGGCTGGCTACACACAATGGGTTTACGACACTGTAGAACAATGCAGAGCTAGCCTTCAAGAGCTGACCTACTTTGCAGAACAAAATGAAACCAGATGATTTAAAAACATCAGACTCCAGTGGGCCTGAGCCCAGGCCCCAAGGTCTATAATAACCAAGATGATACCGAGATGTCCATTTGCGAGCCTCTTCAGCACACACGGCTCCTCAAGTCCTGATGGACTGCGGATGCTGGCGGTCAAGTTGGAGATGTCAGCTTCCGTTACTTTCAGTGACACTTCACTGCTAGCGCCAACTGATAAATGTGCCTTCTTCTGGTCGTCTCCATCTGCATCAAGTTCATCAACGTGTACATCATCAGCTCATGATAACACAAAATGTATTAAAGGCAACAGTCTGTCTGCATCACACATCACCAGAGACAGCAAATGCATCATAATATAAACTGCTGGTTCCCTCTGGACTGTTTTCGTAGATTTTGGGACCACTTTTCAGACTTTTTGTGCTAAGTCGTTTTTAGTTTTAGAACTAACCAGTGATAAAAGTTTGGAGAAAATCCGACAATGCACATTGGAGATATGTGAAAACCAATCCCAAAAATGGTCATACTGTGACTCTGACCTTTGACCTCCAAACCTAATCAGTCCATCTCTTCAAAGACGGACTGATTAGATCAGGGGTCAATTGACTGAGTCTGTCAATTGAGTGTCCGAGCAAAGCAGACATCGAATGTCAGGACAATGAAGACGGTTCTTGTCAGGTGACTTAGTGACCAACAGAACCAGGAAACTATTTCGTTAATGTGAAGTTTGCGGATGTGCGTCGGTGCGTGCGTGCCACCTGCTGATTGCTGTCAGCATCTCTTGATGACGCCGCACTAGCGACAAATGTTTGGAGAAAATCCATCAGTGCATACCGTAGATATCACAGAAACAACGTTGATCCCGGCATTAGGCATTAGCGGTTTTTTCCACACACTAGAGGTTTTTAAATGGTAAGCGCCATATATATCCACGTTTTACTTACTTACTTACTTACACATTGATGACGGTCGCAGAGGCACAAAAAAGAAAGTCAATGGGCTTCAAAATCCAGAAAACAGTCCAGTACTTCATAACAGCAGTATGGAGATGAATAGCAGTCCACGGTGGGAAAGATTTGTGGAAAAGGCCTGCAATGAAAGACTGAAAGACTGGTGGTTTGTGATATAACTAACAAGAATATTATGTTAAATGAGAAACGGCCAAAGATGTTCAAATTTAAATCAAGCAGGTGCTCAAAATGCACGTTGTACGTTACATGGAGAAATGATATTGGCAGTGAACGGTGATCCCGCAATGTGCTGGTCGGCAAACTTGATGATGATGCTGTATTCGCCAGCAACTGTCGGCAGATAACTCACAGAGCACGTGCCATCCTTGTTGTCCACGCAATGTATCTCGGCTTTAGATGGACCCTCAACAGCCAATGCCAACCCACCTGCATCAGCAAAACTTTTGCTATTTATTTACACCTTTTATACTGGCATGCGGAGTTCATTCGTGTCACAAATAGCATCATTATACACGGTGTCTCGGAAAAGAAAAAAGGCCCACTATGGAGTAGCCCATAATATAGCAATACTGCAACGAATTTTGATAATTTTAGCCCACAACATAAGTCGACTTTCAGCTATTAAGTACACGCATTGCATAACTTTCCAAACCATCTTATTTTACTTGCTCTACTGTGTAATTATATCTAGCGAATTGTAATTTGCACACTTTTGACATTACATCAGTCAGGGTAGAAGCTCCGGAGGCTCCGTCATCATTGTGACATGTTGCACACATGATATTCAGTAAACACAAAGCAATTCTCATTAACAATGTCCATCTTTTGAATTGATAGGCTATATCAGAACATAGCTAATACAGGAATTTCAAGACAAAAGCTTTCAACAGACGGAGATTTTAGTTAGAATAGCAACATCTCTATTGAACGTCATGTTTACAACAAACCACAGTAATTAAGTAAGAATAAGAGGATTTGAGAAATTATGCACGCATTTATTAGCTGAATGTCTACCGATGTTGTAGGCAAAAAATTATTAAAATTCATTATAATTTGGCAACGTTACGGGCAAGGAAAAGTGACGCCTTTTTCTGAGACACAGTGTAGTTTCTGCTTTCAGCAGAGTAAAACTGCTAGTTGGGTATTGATCAGGAATGGCATTTGCCATACAAAAACAAAACTCAAAATCCAGCAAGCCCAAGGGTTTCCCTGGAGACCGTTCGGAGATCACCTTTCAGAGATCGGAGCTTACCTCGGGTGAAACATGGAAGATAGGCTGAAATCGACAAATAACAGTTAAGCAACCTTTTAATTTATTATGAACAGTGAGTTGGTAATGTAATGGTTAGAGTGTCAGACTTGCAACTGGGGGTCGCAGGTTCAACTCCCAGCCACTTTAAGCCTATATCATAATTGCAATTCAACTACGATATGACTATGATACGACGATACCACGATGCACAATGCATTCAACTACGATGGAAGTGATCAAAATTATAATATGCGTTCGATTCGACTGCAATATGACTACGACACGACTACAACGAAAAACTGACATGTTCATTTTTTTGCTCGCGTCGAATCGCATCGAATAGAAGCAGGCGCGCACGATACGTCGTAGTCGGATCGTAGTCGTATCGTAGTCGAATTGCAATTGTAATCAACACATTACTGTCATGTAATCAGTCACGGCAAGTTGTATAATTTGGTTCTGACCAAAGGGCAGTGACGCTCAGCAACTGTGAAGGCGTCTGCCAGCCTGAAAGCATACCACCGGGTTGACCATTAAACCAACTTCGGCTCGAAGCTCTTATCAGTCAACAATGTCAAAACAGCGAAAACTAACACCCGAATCAAATTAACTTGCCAACCTGCCCCGGCATCCTTGGTCACAATGGTGAAATTGCATGGTTGTCCAGCAATGCCGTGACTCAGCCCAGCACCAAATGCAGTCACCTGACCCGCACTCATTCTGTCCTGTGGTGCAGCTTCCATAGGAGAAATTAGATCTCCAGCCTACAACGACATCATCCCAGGATGCCGTTCATTTACCAAACACGGAAAACGTTATAGCGCTACCAAACGGTAGACATGCGGTCACTACTCTCATGGTAAAATAAGTTGCATAACCAAGCAACCGAAAAAAATTAACACTAATGTCAACCAGTCTGCATTTCTGAAAACACACAAAACAGAAAATGCAGCGGCAATTAATGTCATTTAACAAAAAATTGCTTTAATAAGCAAAAACTCGAGGCACCACACTTAAAATTCAGTCACATCACTCAGTTAATGGCAACACTAACGATCAAACAACATAAAACAGTTTGTGCAAAAAGTGTTAAAACTTTCACACAGCGGCCGCTGACAGGGACAGCTTGGAAGTGCTTGCACGACGTAACAAAATTATCCAGAAACATGACAGTAAGTGCTCTGAAGTGGTGTGTCAGGGTGCAGTCGTCTACTGGTTCAGCATCGGACTTGTAACTCAAAAAGTTGTGCTCACTCGCATCATTTGCATGCAACCTTGAGCAAGGTGCTAACCTACTGTGTGCTCAGGCCAACTCAGCCTCCTATCCTCAGCCAGACAGGAAATGACAAGTAGCTTACAGGCCATCCACAGTTGTCTGAAGGGGCACTGGTATGTATGCTGGCAGCAATGTGGATCCTATTACTCATTAGTGCAGGCAATGTATGACCACATAGTCTACTGTGATACTACTGACTCATGATATTCAGCTGCCAATTCAGAGACTGTAAACTGCTTCTGGTCATCAGTCTAACTCATGTAAGCAGCGCTATAGCAAGTACCCAGACGTGTAGCTGCAGAAAGAGTATGAGTGCCTGCTCTGACAATTCTCTAGTTCTTTGGGGAAATCATCCACAAGCCAAAGCAGAGAAATAACACAGGGTTCCCACACTTTTAATGACAAAAAATTCCAGGACTTTCCAGGACCGTCAAACGTTTTCCAGGACCTTCTTGGAGCCCGCCAACGTTTAAATATAATGACAAACAGCAGTTACTTACTGTATATCATCACTGTATTTATTTAAGTAAGCAAGTGCTAGAATAGTGCTACATATCGTTTATTTTGAACCCCCAGTAAATTCATCAACTATCCAGGATCTGCATTTTCCAGTACTTTCCAGGACCTTAAGTTTTCATTTTCAGAACTTTCCAGTACCAAACTGATTTTCCAGGACTTTCCAGAGCCTGGAAAATCCAGGAAAAAATCCAGGACTTTCCAGGATGTGTGGGAACCCTGATAACAAACGAAGAAAGTAATAAGACAAGACAAGAGGCAAGTTTGTAAGTTAACCCCATTACCTCTACGAAGTCGTCCTGCATGCTGTAGTAGGTCTTCGTATCAACGGCCTAGTGCATGATAGAAGGCAAAATACAACACAATGAAACAGAGTGCCGGTGCACGTGACATCAAACTGAATGTAAATAAGACAAAGGCATGCATGAACACGTGCAACATGCAGGTCAATAGGCAACAGCAACAAAGTGTGCACTGCTGTCAACCTCTTGCTAAAATATGCAACTAACTGCCACATATATGCGTACAATTCATTTCGAACATAACCCAGAATTACATTTCAGATATTTTGTCCGAGCAATCCAACCTAGTGGAAGCAATTTCACAGTGTAATCCTTGCAAAAAAATTCTTAAAACGCGATACATTACCACGACGTTACATTTTCATAACAAACTACTATTAACCAGTATCCTCCATATAGAACTCATAGTGCACAGCACACCTCATCACTTTTCAATGATCTTTAAGCCACCATTGGCAGTTCCTGCTAATTATAATTAGCTGGTGTATGTGTGTATGCTAAGAAGCATGGGCACAAGCACTATCATGGTGTCAAAAAGGATCTGTGATGATCTCCATATTGCTTTTGGTACACTGCATTTGACTAAGCTCCTTAAAATAACTTCCAGCTTAGTTATCAGCACTAGACACACGTTTCGGGCTTATTTGCACTCATCAGCAGCGTACAGCGTAGTATCGACTGCCAGGTGCTTTGCATTGTTACCCTGTAATATATAGTCTGACAACGATCCAGTACTCTGATGCCATTGGTTGGGCGACAGGAATGGCATCTGGCTTGCAAAAACTTTGCACCAAAACCCCTTAGCCACGGTAGTTGATATCAGTGGGTTGGGTACAGGCAAACCTATCTGCCTGTCAATATAACCGATGGGGCAACGGGCTTAACAGCAGGAAAATGGCCGTTAAACAGTGTGTACGTCTTTGAATAAGACAAGCTGTTCGCCACAGCAGCGACATCTAGCAGCAAACGGAAGTCAACCACGTCATTCTGAAGAAGGTAACAGCTGTTGCCAAAATGTCAACAATAATTTCTAAAGCTTCAAGTTGTTTTTTGATGAATTCTTACACTTTTATCTGGTGTGTGTGTTTACGTGTGTGTGTAATGTAATGTATATAAAATGACCACTGGTTACAGCAATCAATCAAAGTTATTTGTAACGCGCGCAGCGTCGTGCACAGAGCTTGAATCTAGCAGGGCAAACTCACGCCAACCTACGTGATATAATTGTCAAAGTTATTCTGTATTGTTATAGCTATATTCTACTGTTACAGTGGCGCCCTCTGACGAACGAGTCTGTAGTTTATTAGTCGTGACATTACACTTACTGACCCTGTGACCTTGACAAGTAACCGTCTGACGTCAAACAAAATGGGTGATCAGGACTTATCATGTACTATCCACCTGCCAAATTTGGTATTATGTCCAGTGGTTTTTGTTTTAGAGTGCTAACACACACACATACACACACACATGTACATAGCCGCTAACGCCCTACTCACGTCAGCGACTACGTCAGTGTGAGTAAGTATAACATCAACACACTACTGAAAGGCTACAAACACCTAATTCTACTGGTATGGTGGAGAAAATCTAGACTATGTGCTAAGCTACTAGACTAAGAATGTAAGATGGACTATTAACAGATGCACCTTGGCAACTGTTGCCATAACAGCTGGTAATGTAGGAATAAAGGCTGCAAAGCAAATCTCATTAAGTCCACTCTAGCACAAAACCAATCTACTGGTATTATTGTGAAAATGGCATAACAGTGTTATTATCTAAAACTGAACAAACTCAATAAATACATTTTCTCTTTCAGTTCTATAACTAATAATAATAAAACAGAAAACTCTACAACTATAATAAATCATAATAAATATAATAAATAAACATTCACTTGACGACAAAGCTAAGTAAATATCATAGATAAACAAAAGAATACTCAGAAAAACATAAAACTTATATTCAGTTATAATATGATAGACCAAGATAGCTCCACATCAGCTTCAGGTGCACTTAAATACTCTGAACTGCATATACATAACTGTAGAAATTATATTAGCATAATGGTAATCACGGTTAGTATAATGACTCGACTTTTGAAACATTTCAGTAACGGAATTATCAGCAAAATTTTCACATTTGTACCTGTTGTGTGAACTGGCCCTTAGGTACTGGCTGTCCACCGAACTTGATGTTGAGCGTATATGCACCTGGTAGCCGTGGAGTGTACAGAATGCTGACGGTTCCATCGCCATTGTCAACAATGTCGATGTCAACGTCACTGCCACTTGTACTGCGTATGTGACACGTCACATTACCATAACCGGCGTCGGCAGTGTTTATATTAATGACACATTCCTCACCGACAGGTATTGTTGTTCGTATTCCATCTACAGACAACAGGTAAAATGAATAGTTACAATACTGGTTATACCGATTAGGATGAAAATAATTAGTGTAAAATAGACCCATTGTATGCTTATCCATTATAACATTATATTTTTATAATTCTATAACTTTATTCCATCTAGCAGTGACCACTACAAATGCTTTGTACTTGTGATGCGTGAAGTGTGGCTAAAACGTTCATTACAACTAACTTGCAGTATTGCAGTTACTGACTTCTCATAATTTATACCGTTACATCTGATGCAACATAATGGAATACTACCTACCGAGAATTTTGACTTTGCTGGCGTCACCAGTTGGACTGGTGGTAACACGAAATGGAGATGACGGTATGCTCTGACCTCCGAACTTTACACCGACAGTGTAGGTACCAACGTCAGCTGGCGTATAAGTGACAACATACGTTCCATCTCCATTGTCTTGAATCTTCGGCCGTACATAGTTTCCTTGTGGGTCCTACAAGTGACACAGGGCCATCGGTAAATTTCAGCACATTACACAAGAAACTGTAACTGACAAAGCATGTTGTTGTGTTACGATGAGCCATCAGGCAATGCCCACATAGGAATGCAGATGCCCCGAACAAAACGTAATACTGCCTTGCCTAATGGCAACATTTTATATTTATGACTGACATACTACTACATGACTACTACTACTACTACTATTATTATTATTTAAGCTCTTGTCTAATACAAAAGGTGTGTCAAAAATTAGTTAAAGAAAGATAAAATAGAATGACCATCAATATGGGCAGTGAACTGTAAAGGAAACTGTCACGCAGCAAAACTGAATTAAAAAGGTGCAGCAAAACTGAAATGCATCGAAATAAAAAGCTGCCTTCACGGTCGACGCGTGACCAATCTGTGATCTTGCAACCAAGTCTGACAAGAAACTGCCATGCTGACTCGTGCATTGGGCTCAGTGATTCAACTGCAATGGACTGGAAAAGGAACTGGGTCCCAAGATCAGCATACTTGGCTGTTTCGTGCTCAGCTGCAGTCTCCACCGCTGACCATGCGTTGCTGGCTGCTGCGTCAATACGACGTCACCAACGGGCAGACAGCCATAACGTGCCATGTTAGGGGTTTTCCTCCGGCTAAAGGAACCAGTGTCATCCTATCGGGGCTTTGCCATTGGTACGGGATATTCCACTTGGTTCTTTGATAACTGGAATACCAGCAGAGACAAATGAGCAAGCAATGAGATCGTTCAGAGCGTGGTGTCTGGCCCGGGCGCCTTCTTACAGATGAAACTGTGGACCCTGTGAGCATCAACCAGTGACCCAATAATAGAGATACTTCCAACTTCTTTTCCAAGTCTTTTCCTCCTTTGTTCCCCCCTCTCCCACGGACTGATTACTTGGTAAATGAACTGACATGTTTTTAGTAGTCTTTGGCGTTGTCAACTTGGTAAAGTGCCCAGATTAAGCTAGTTCAGCTAGCTTTCGGGTGCATTATAATATCCCCACTTACTTACTTACTTTTTTACCTGCAGTGACACTAGTGTGGAACGCACACTAGGAGACCAAGCCACTGAGCAACGGCGACTCAGACCACTTCATCATCAAGGTGCAAACTGCAGGTTATTATTAACGTTATTATTATTAATTAAAACTGGTAATAATTAAAATTTATAATAGCTACTGACAATTATATTATTAATAATTATTAAATAATTATTATGATCATAATCAAAACTACTACTTCTGCTGCCGCTGCTGCTACTACTACTACTACTACTACTGTACTTCTGGATTTTGTTCAGTTTGTCTCTAAGAGTTATTTTAGGTAAGGCTGGGGTGCCAAGGGAGAATCTTTGTGGAATCTTGTCCAACCATAGGGAAACTATCACTGTATAATCCTTGCAATGTACAGTAAACTCTATACATTATAGTGACATCACATTTTCATTACAAATTTATATCTCGGCAGTACAACACAGAACGGATGCACAACATTCCTCGAGCCTTAGTACTAATAATAACATAAGTCCAATACATTATGAGATGTGCAGCAAGAATTACTGACCTGGATAACAACATCCAAATCAGCGAGTCCGGCCTCACGCGTGTCAATGAGAAACGACGTCGGTATACTGGCCAACACACCACGAGGTCGAACACCGTCACCGCTGACTATCACCTTACTGGCATCGAAACTTGGCAAGATACGAGTCTTGAATGGACTACAACAAACAACATACAGACCAGTTACGGTTGGTTGGTTGAAACTACAGCGGCACACTGGCGCTGCTAATACTTTCAATTTCTGTTTAACCAGTTTATATAATATGATGAGTACAGGTTGGGCCTGGTTTACCAAAAATCATCAAGGAAAATGTTTCATCTCTTTGAGGAACAGATTCAGGCAAAGGCTCAAAAAAGCCAATTTATCCCAAAATAATCCCATTCAATGGACACCTAGAATCCTGGGGCTGGTAGCTAGTGGCAACGTGATCCTGCTAAATGTAGTTCTGTCAATGCTATATCATCTTGTATAAGACAGCTTTGCTGTAGCTATTACTGTGCTATAGGCTATGGTGACGTGCGGTAAAAAACAAATTTTAAACAACAACTTGGTACGATCAGTTCTTGCAAAACCTTGTGCACGAGTGCTTTGTTCCATTGAATAACAAAAGGAAATACAAGCACAACCATAGAGACAACAGTATTGCTGTCTACCTATCACGAACTGGCTTTCCTCCATACAGCACATCAACCTTCAGAGGTCCTTCAGCATCAGGATAGTAGACAACGTCGAACGTACCATCACCACGGGGGTTTATTTGGGCATGCCGACGATGACCTAACACCATCAATGCATACATAGCACAAGCGCAAATAACAAAAAATCTTTAAAAATATCTGGGAATTCTTTGTGACGTCAGACAAATCGAGCATCGACCATGAACTCAGCAGAAACCTGCGAGTCCAACGTCACTTCACACTGAAATAGCGTCATCTCTGGAAAAGTAAGGAAGTCATGGTACAAATGAACCTGATTATTACCGCAGCAGGAGGACGTTTTATCGACCAGACGCTGTTCCTGCTGCAAATGATACTGATTTTTTCCTCTCTTGCTAGGTTCAAAGCAGCTTTGAAATGGATTGATTTGTCGGAATTCTTAACGTATTGTATTGATTAAGACAGTTGTCAGTACTCCGTTTGGAGCCTTTCTGCCATGGCTTGTCATTGTTTGCAATTATCTATATACCTATGTTTTTATTTTAACACTGAATATCAGTGCTCAACTAATAAATATAACTACTGTAAACCACATTTGCAGCACTTAAGGTGTGGTGGGATCTGTAATGATCACTTCATTGCAAATTTCCTGCTGTGCGTGTCAGCGAAAGAATTTTGAAAACATGCTGAAGATATGGACAAGAGTATAGACAAGAGTATGTGGGCTTGGTTTCTTTGACTTCTGGTGCAAATTCACGGCACATAGAGGAAGAACATCAGCACGCACCTCTGTGGTCTGTTGTCGTAACTTCCAGTGGAGCGATTCCAGCCTGTGTAGCATCCACTGTAAACAAAGCCGGCTGACCTCTCCTCACTCCCTTCGGATCAATTCCAGGTCCGTAGCAATGGACTATCTGCGGGTTCACTTGATCAGTAATGTGCACATTGAACGGACTTCCTGGACACATACAGACAATTGAACATTTTACGTTGATAAATTTTTATTTAATTCTATACTCATATTCCATATCTATCAGTGACCACTCAAATGCTTTTTACTTGTAATGTGTGAAGTGCTGCTAAAAAGTTCATTTCATGACTTTTACATTCTCGGGCAGTGCTCATAGTTTTCCTTTTTCGTTCTTTTTTGTTGATTTTCCGTCTGGTCTCATGCAGCAGACTAGTGATTAGGCTGTGCTGTCTACACATCACCTGTTGCTCAATCATAATGCATTCTGTATCATATCGCATCATTTAGGCAATTCCCACACCACACAGTATAACTTCTCACTTCAACTTAACAGTTCTTCTGAAACTCCTCTCGTTTTATATTGTCATACAAGTTATCAACTTTTTCTCACATATCGTTTTTGAAGTCTAATCCGCGTGCCTTTCATTTGGTTGGTTGATTGGTTGAGCAGAGTTTAACGCCCCACCCGACACAGTATAGGTCATTTCGGAGGCTGTCTTCACAGCCAATCACTTGACTGATACTGACAAACAAAGCAGTACAGGAAAATAAACATGCAAAAACTAAATACAAATCACACAAAGCAAACAACCTAAAAAAACAGCAAAACAAAACTACCCTGGTTCAGTCGCCTCTTACGACACTCGGCCAGGAAACGAGGTGGGCTTATTCTACAATGATAACACACATGGGCCCTGAAACCCACACGGGGCTGTCTTTCATTTGCAATCCAAAGAAGTTACTATTTTACTAAACTAAAGTAGTTACTGTTCTTCACTTCTGATGGTCCTTCTACAACTAAATTTTCCACTTGTGACCAAGGAAATGATCGATCCCGGAATTGGTCAATCCTGTACTGGATATTTATCACGTATTCACCGGGTTCTGTTGGACCATAGCAGACATCACAGAGGCCGTCACTCTGGTCAAAACATGCATTTTGCTTCTGATGGTCCTTCTATGGTCAGCCCAAGCCCACCATAGCGAGCCTCTCAGGTATCAAAGGTGAAATTTAAAATCACCGCCAGTGTAAACGAAGTAAACAGCAGGAATTCACCCAAACTCCAGTAGCCTTCACTATCCTAGTCTGTACGACGATCATACAGACAACTCACCAGGTATGGGTCGGTCAGCAAACTTGATGGCAATTTCATAGTCTCCAGGCTTAGTTGGTAAGTATTCGACTGTACAACTTCCATCTCTGTTGTCCCGACAATTCATCTTAGCCTCAGACGGACCCTCGATGGCCAGGCCAAGACCGCCTTGACCAGCTCCACGAGTTTCCACTGTAAATATTGCCGGCTGATTGGTGTGCCCACCTTCCAGGCCTGCAGCAGTGTCACAGCACAAAGGTTCAGAACATGTTTCCAGTCACAATGTCATTTATTGCATTGTATCATTTCAACCACCAACGGTTACATTCTAACGAATATATTATTTCGTCTTATCTTAATACTAGTCTGGCTAACTAAAGCAGCGATATGTCTGCTAGCTGCAACACTAGTTCAACAGTCCATTAGTGCAGGCAATGGGTGGCCGCATTAAGTGCTGTGGTGCTATTAGCTTATGAATGAAGATAGATCTGTACTGTCAGCTGCCACTTCCGAGATTGTAAAGCATTGCCATAGAAAACGAATCTCAACTCATGCAAGCACAGCTATATCAAGTTATCAGACCTTCACCTTTTACCTTTAATTTTGCTAACAGCATCCATACAATAAAGAATTTAGGTGAAAACCAGTATAGAATGACAGATACCTGGACCATAAGCTCGGACACGGCTCGGGTCACAACCGGGCACAACATTCACTGAAAACGGACTTCGTGGAACATTCAATCCCTCATAGGTGACATCCACTTTGTGAGTTCCTGGACACGTACAGCTAACGTTTACAACACATCATCAAAAAACATGAAAATCTGGGATGCACTCGGTCATGCCGTGACCTTGAACTTTGACCTTTTGACCCCCAAAATCTAACCTGTTCATCTCTGTCCCGAGATGCACCAGTGACAAAAGTTTGGCGAAAATCCGTCGACAGATACTGGAGATATCGCGGAAACATGAAACTACCGCCTGAATCACTGACGGACGGACGGACGGACGCACGGACGGACGGACAGCGGCACGGACGGACGACCCGAAAACATATAGCCTCCGCCGGCGCCTACCAGCGGCGGAGGCTTAAAAATTAAGAAACAACACTGGGCTTTAATTAAATTACTGAATATGTTAATTGCAACAGCTCTGCACACTACTAACACCATGAGCATATGCATCACTGTCTGAAAAATCCCTTCCGTGCATTAACGCTGTTAGCTGTAAGTCCTGCACCAATTCTCAAAAGTTAGTTTAACAAAACTGATATCATTATTATCATTATTACCTCCGCCGAGGTCATGTATTTGTCGGATTCTGTGTGTCTGTCTGTGTGTTTGCAAAATATCTCAAAAAGTTATGAACGGATTTTCTTGAAATTTTGTGGAGAGATGGAGCGTGGCTCAGGGAGAAACGGTCTAGATTCTGGTGGCGATCTGGATTCTTTCGTGGATCCTGGATCATTTTCCGAGATTCTTTACCACCAGCAGATAGCATGTAAACTGACATTTTTCAAGTTAGAAACGGATTTTAATAACATTTTTTGGAGGGGTGGGGTGTGGCCCTAGGACCAATCAGTCACATGTTGGCAATGATGCAGATTAGTATCCGGACCCAGGGTTGCTGGATCTGGATCAGGATCTGGATCCAGGTATTTGTAATGAATTTTTGATGAAATTTTTAAAGGGGTGGCACGTGGCCCAAAGAACAATCGGTTAGATTTTGGTGGCAATCCGGATCACAATCCGGATCCAGGGTTTCTGGATCTGGATCACGATCGGGATACAGGAATTTTTTGTAGGATTCTTTATTTAGTGTTGCAATTCCTACAGACAGCCTAGAATACAGCATGACAACTGAGTGCACTCTAGTTATAAACATAATCTGTATAGGCCATGTAATGAGGTGACATGCCTTGTTCATAAGGAGTGTACATGCACTTGTACGTTCCATCGTTGTTGTTATTAACAAGAGCTTCAGTGCGGGTTCCTGATGGAGTGGTAACAAATGCTTTCACTTTGCCACCTCGAGGCACAACAGATCGAGCATCGACTGTGAACTCGGTCGTCGACTCCAGAAACACTCCTACAGCACAGCAACCAGCAAGTTCTGCATCACTTGACACGGAAAAAACGTCATCAGTGGAAAAGCCAGTTCAACCAAACTGAATGAAGTAGCAGTGTTTATCAATGTCTGCTAGGCTATGCATAGGCATTACAGTAACAGCAGCAGTTAGACTGGCAGTATTTTTGACTTGAGCAAGATTTTGCTAGGATCACATATATCCCTATCAGTTGACAGAGGTAAATATTTTAACTGTCTTCAGGAAGTCATTCAACATGAGACTGATATAATTCCACTTATGCAACCTATTCACAAAATATATGGTGCTTATTTGTAAGTAATGACAGAATTCATTCATAAATCTATGTAGCATATACACAAGTACAATATTGCTGGCTGAAACATCAAAAATAATCTGACATTGCAGTACAACAACTGGAATCACTAATCATCACAGCAAAAACCAACTCATACATATCCTCCATACTTAGCTGCTACTGATCCACATAGCTTTCTCTTTCACCAACGCCAAGATATGGAGGATATGTATGGTTGAGTTGTGCTGTGACAATCAGAGCTTCTGTATTGTTGGTCGTCATGGCACTTTACAAGCTACATCAACATCATCATCACCATCATCATCAATGACCTGATTCCAGTTATGATGTTCCACTATGGTGTGAACTTCAGACGTGAAAATTATCACACAAAATTAAACAGAAAAACCAACACGTGGTGATGTGAAACTTCATCAAACATACTCTGAAGCACCAATGAAGTCATATCATGTTCACAAATACAAGAGTTTGAAGCCAGTTTGCCACAAGGATATCATGATGCCTTTACTAGTCAAGGACAAGGAGCTATCATCACTGCAAACTTGTAGCCCCTCACAGTCATATCAGACTCTTATATGGCTTGGGATATTATGCAAGACTAAACTTAGCCTTACAACTTTGGAGACACGGAGACTTCGGGATGATATCATTGAAGTGTTTAAAATTTTTAACGGATTTGAGGATGTTAGCTACAATACTTACTTTACTTTGTCACAATCAGGACTCCATGGCCATTCATATAAACTGTACAAACCCAATTCTAGACTTGACATTAGAAAATCTTCCTTTCAGTTCGTGTAATAAATATTTGAAATGCACTACCATATACTCTGTACTGCAGTGTAACACTGTCAATACTTTCAAGCGTCACTTGGACTTTTATTTGAAAAATAGGGAATATCTATAAGCTTAAAAAAGCTTCTTTCCCCTTACACCTGTTAAGTTAAATCATACTTGTGACCATGGCTTAAGTGCTCACAGATGGTAACAGCTGTGTGTATGCCACTGTCTCAAGACAATGAGAGAATAACAGGTTAATGACCGTTCTTTACCACCAGCAGATAGCATGTAAACTGACATTTTTCAAGTTATAAACGGATTTTAATAAAATTTTTTGGAGGGGTGGGGTGTGGCCCTAGGACCAATCAGTTATACGTTGGCAGTGATGCGGATTAGTATCCGGACCCAGGGTTACTGGATCCGGATCAGGATTTGGATCCAGGTATTTGTAATGGATTTTTGATGAAATTTTTAAAGGGGTGGCAAGTGGCCCAAAGAACAGTCGATTAGATTTTGGTGGCCAACGGTCAGTAACTCAGTAATGCCAGACAAATAGTCGTTAGTTACGTAGAAATTAAAATCAACTACTTGGTTATTCACTATTGCTGTCTACACTGTCCACAGCAAACTAGTTTCCCAATTAACACCACAACATGCGATCACTCCGGGTCAAACACTGTCAGTTAATGTGGGAAGAAACTGCTAGTAAAAAATAAAAAGGTCCATTCAAGTGTTGTTAGTCACACACATACTGCTGTAAACAAAACACATAAAAACACCCATCAACAAACAAACCACAAATAGCTATTAACTACCCACATCAAAAAGAACAGTAAACAAAAAATTTTTAGTACGTCACAGACAAATTAGTTAGTATGTCACAGACATTCTTCAATCGTCACTGCCTCTAGCTGCAGAACAAAATTTTTGGCAATATAGCCAAACCATTGCTAGAAATTTATTTCTTTTTGACCACAGCCGTTAGCCACTAAAACTAGAAATTAGAACACAAGCTCTGTTTGCCTCTGCTCGCCGGGTCCTTGGTCATGCTCGTGACCTTGACCTTTGACCTTTCTGACCCTAAAATTGAAGCGTTCATCCTTTTCCCAAAATGCATCAATGCTGAAAGTTTGGTAAAATTCAGTCCAGTAATTTTCAAGACTCATAAAAATCCAACTTAGAAGCCAAATATTTTATGCTAACAGCAATTCCAAATAAAAAAGTTAATTACTCGTGCAACTTGTAAGCCATATGGAAATTTGGTGTTCACCAGTGACGATAAAATAAGCTATTATGTTTAAAACTATGTTTCTTTAGGTTTCACATTTTGTTCTTATCTGCTACTTATTTATAACGAATTTACAGCATATTCAAGTAATATGCTATCTTGAACTTGCTTGTAATACCTATAGCCAAATTTGGCCACATTTTTGTAGTTTACGCCTAATTTCATTCCGCTAAGCCAAATATTAGCTAAAAACTTTGATTAGTCAGATAACTGAGGCAAAAAATCTGGCTAAGGACTGGTCAAAGGCTGAACACAATAACATCATGCAATAACAAATGTAAACACACAGTCACACTGTAACACACAGCTCGTGCCACTGGTTTACCAGTCGGCTGGACTCCGGGCCCATAGACCTTCACTGATCCGACGTCAACCATCTTGCTCGGATTAATATGAGACTTGAACGGTGACCGAGGGATTGGTCGATCATTGTACAAGATATTTATCATGTATTCACCGGGTTCCGTCGGCCAGTAGCGGACATCGCAGGTGCCATCACCCTTGTCAAAACACTCAATCTTTGCTTCCGATGGTCCTTCTATGGTCAGTCCAAGCCCACCAGGGCCAGCCTCGCGAGTATCAACGGTGAAATTTGCCGGAGCATTGGCCTTTCCTGTTGTTAGTCCCGGTCCAAAGGCTTTCACCTTGCTGGGGTCTCCAATAGCCGGGGGCGGAGCCGCCGCAGCGTCCTTGATGGCAAGCACACGAAACGGACTGTGAGGGACTGGCTGTCCTGCAAACATGACGTTGACAGTATGAGGTCCAGCTTCCAACGCAGTAAACTTAGCAGCGTATCCATCAATGGTTTCCTCGACACGAGCGGCCATCACCTTGCCAGAAGGACTCGAGATGTTCACGAGCACTTGGCCTTTGCCAGCACCGGCAGTTATGATGTCAAAATCAACCTCCTTGCCGACTGGTATCTCTGCATTATCGGACAAGCAGCCATGATGTGTTTCATTAACCAACACATGCCACATTATACAGTAACTTAAACAGTCTGAACAGCGACTGCAAACATCCAACACTGTTGATGACAGCAAAAGCAAAAGATACAAGTAACAGTACATTGAAGAAGAATTGAAGATTATTGTTTATTGAACTGGATGCAAATAAGCAGAAATATAAAAACAGTTAATACAATCAATCAATCAATCATTTCTTTAATAGCACCAAATGACATAACGCATTGGATGTTACAAATAAAAAGAGTGTACATGTAATAGTCACAATATAATGTTTGAACGAGTTAATAACAATTAATAACAATAATAATTGTTAATAACAATTCTTGTAGAGTAATTAATTTTAGCTAATTAATTTTAGCTATTAAATATTCTAAGTCTTAGAATATTTAATACCTTTGTAAAAATTATGGCACGTATACATGTGACCTTCACCGGTGACCTTCACCAAATATATTATCGACGCCTTCACCATAAATAACCTGGCGCTGTCCATACAAGTAAATAAGTAAATTTTGAACTCAAAAAACAGAATTTGAACCAGTTCAAAGGACACACAGGACCTTGGCCTCTAACGTGTGCCCTAAAATATCGCAGCGTTAGAGAAACGGAAAGAAGTTCTAAAAGCGTATGAATATACAAAAATTAATGTTCTGCAGGCTGGCTTTGAAAGAGACTAAGTAAAATCAATAGCTGCTGCCAGCAAGCTGTTCCAGATTTTTGCCATCGGTTGCAATAAAAACTGTTTCTAAGAATTGTTATTGCAATGTTCAAGCATTAGTTTATATGGACGTCCTCATTATAATCCATAAATTAACTTATAAACCAAACTTCAACGTTCAACCTCAGAATTACATACAACAAGAAACCTGCATGCTATCGCAAGCAATAAACCACGCGATGCAGCAATCAGTTAGAATAAGCAATTAATCGTAAGGAGTTAATATTGTATTTAGCTGTTTAACTGTACTGTATCTGCCTGTGTCTGCTGAAACACGTTAAGTGGACGATACAAACCAAAGCTATTAAATATTCTAAGTCTTAGAATATTTAATAGCTTTGTACAAATTATGGGACGTATACATGTGACCTTCACCAAATATATTATCGACGCCTGGCGCTGTCCATACAAGTAAATAAGCAAATTTTGAACTTGAAAAACAGAATTTAAAGTAAAACAACCATTCAAGGTCATTCAAGTTCACGTATTTTGGGGGTCAGTGGAAAGGCGATGGAGTAAATAATAGTATATAATAATGTTGGCCTTAACTCTAAAGCATCTGAAGAAACAGTGAGCAAAAGTACTAAAAATTGCCGTTTTCGACAACCCCATTATTGTTTGATGCCCCTCTCCAGGGAATCCCCGCAAATATTCGCATAAACCTTATATCGCCAGAAACTAGAGTCATTGCGCTACATCTTTGCCGCTGATAGTGTAGGTCTATCTTCATTCAAATTTTCGTGATGGGCTGCGAAAACGCATTTATTTTGAAATCGAGTGCATAATGGCCGTTCAACGCCATCCAAGGTCGTT
>Ga0209679_1000268_pt1 | contig 21977 bp, 17 predicted proteins | sample WorMetHEROISLAND_4_FD_187408 | JGI IMG/M metagenome (GOLD analysis project Ga0209679, IMG submission 187408) | Marine gutless worms symbiont microbial communities from Max Planck institute for Marine Microbiology, Germany - Olavius sp. 2 HERON... ...
TTGCCGCAATCAACCACTATGGACTGAAAGTCCATAGTCTGGAGGACTAACGTCCTCATCCGTGGACAAGCCACGGACTGAAAGTGAAGGGACTTAACGTCCATAGTTTCAACTATGATGCGCTTCGCGCACTAAAGTTATTGAAGCAATGAACGCCAATCGGTCGCAAAAGATCACATTTCTTTTCTGTCCGCAGATTTCGCAGATTCTCACAGATTGTTTCGTTTTTAATCTGTGAAAATCTGTGTAATCTGCGGATAGATTGAAGCGACCGGATCATTTTCCCATACTCAATCAGCGCGCTACCATCGACGGTTCTTAATCCATTTGCGTTGATTTGCGTTCATTAGCGGATAACTCTTTCCGGGAAGATCCTGCCCGCTCGGTGTTATCGATAGTTCAGAGTATCCGTAGCTAGGGGGTGTTCTTAATTAGGGGTAACACGATGATTTTACTCGCATAGACTAAGATTGCTCGTGGCATCCGGCGGATGCAGTGGCCAGTTTCTAATAGCAGCAAAACCATCGAGTTAAGTTCAACCCTGGAGCTTACCTCACGGATCTAGGTTGTTGATTGAGAACACCCCCTAGTGTCCGATCTCGAACTCGGCCCCGAACAGCTCGGACGCACCGACCGTCACGACCTTGGTGCCGGGCTCGGGACCCGTCTGCAGATAGAGCCGGTCGCCCTTGATGCGGTCGACCTCGACGCGCGTCCGTTTGAAGACCATGGACTGGGGGCTGACATAGACCCATTCGCCGCCCGAGGCATCGTAGAGCAGTGCACCGTAGGGGGCGCGAGCCGATCACCCTGCCGGCTCACCTCGGCCAGCTGAATGCCCAGACGCTCCGCTGCCCGGTCGGTCAGGGTAATCCGACTGATACCCGAGTCCGCTATCGGCTCTACCGTCGCCGGGTGGATCTTGTGGCGTTCCGCGTCGTGGGACGAATCCCCACATCCGGCGAGCAACAGGGCGGTTGCCGGAATTGCTGCCATCGTCATCCATCGACTGAAGCCCTGCATTTTCATCGTGTACTCTCCTGTTCGGTTCCGAAATTGCCGATTGCTTGTCCGTCCGCGACCCGGGTCGCACCGATACCTCACCTACGATGCATTAGCTTCCACTTGGAACGGCCTCCAATAGGTTCTCGAAATCCTCTTCGCACCTGGCCTCGGTCCCGAAGCCGAGATACAGCAAGGGCAGCACGAACAGGGTCATCACCAGGGTCGTGACCAGGCCGCCGAGGGCGGCGCCGGCCAAGGGTCCGGCAATCTCCATACCGACGCTCTCGTGTAGCAAGGCGAACGGCAGCAAGGCGGCGGCGGTGACCAGGATGGTGGCGACGGCGGGGATGGCGTTTTCAAAGGTGCCGCGGGCCACCAGGTCCGCACCGAATGCCACACCTTCATGCCGCTCCAGCCGCTCGAAATGCAGGTACAGCTTGATAGCGAGTCGCGCGGCCAGGGCCGTGACCAACAGCAGACCCAGGAGCGAGCCGAGTGAGAATTCGGCACCGGCGAGCACCGAGACGGGCAGACTCAGTACCAGGAGCGTGGCCAACCGCCAGCTGCGCAAGGCCGCCTGGGTGACCAGGAAGATACCGATCAGTGCGGTGAGGGTCTCGGCCAAGACTGGTCGCTTGCCGGCGGCGAAGAACCGCTCGTCGCCCAGGACCTCCGCGTGGTACTCCAGGGGGAAGGAATAGGCCTCCAACCGCGCCTGGATCTCGTTCGCCACCGCGCTGCGCCCGCGCCCGAAGATGTCGACCTCCACATCCACATAGCGCGCCACGCCTTCGCGACGGATCACCGTCGGATGGGGCTTGATACCCACCTCCGCGACCTGCTCGAGCCGGACGTATTGCCCGCTCGGGGTCTCGATCAAGAGGTTCTCGACGTCAGACAGGCTGAAACGGGTGTCCGGCGTACCCCAAACTACGACGTCGAAGACCTTCTTTTCCTCGAACAGGCTTCCCACCTCCAGGTCTGAGAGCAAGGTCGCGGCGGCCCATCGCACATCACCCGGCTTGATGCCGTACTGCTGCGCGCGCTCCAGGTCCACCTGGATCTCCACCGTCGGCTCGATCGGGGTGCCCTTGATCTCGATCTCGGCGATGCCCTTGATGTTACCCAGCACATCCTTGACCTTTTGGGCTTCCCGCGCCAAGACCTCGGTGTCTTGACCATAGACCCGTATCACGAGCTTGTCCTCCTCCTCGGCGCGGACCGCGGCGATGCGTTCCTCCGAGTAGGTGGTCAGGTCCACATCGAGCCCGGGATAGCTCTCGATGGCCGATTCCACCGCAGCCAGCGTGGCGTCGTAGTCGGCCTGCGGATCGACCCTGGCCCAGACCTGGGAGGCGTTGATCCCGACGATCAGGTCAGAGGTCACCGCACGGCCCACATGGGCACCAACGTTGGTAATCCCCGGGATCTCGTCCAGCTCCCGCACCAATTCACCGGCGATGCGGTTCATGGCCGGCTGGGACGTGCCCGGCCTGGCGCTCCACTGGATCAGCAGGTCGCGTTCACGAAACTCGGGGACCAATTGATCCGAATGCACGAACGGGATACCGACCGCCAATGCGAGCAGGGCGACACCCGGAATGACATAGACCTTGCGGGAAGCGGCGGAAAAACTCTCGGCGATCTTCCTGGTCGATCCTTGCAGCACCGCTGCGAGTGGGCACAGCTGAATCTCATGGGGCTCCTTCGGAAGGATCAACAGGCACAGCGCCGGCGTCAACAGCAAGGCGGTGACCAGTGAGGCGATGACCGCGATCGCGTAATACAGACCGACCGAGTCGAGGAAGGCACCGAGGGCCCCGGGCACGAAGAAAAAGGGCAGTACCAAGAGCAAAACGACCAGGGTCGCGGAGGCCCTCGCACTGCGCATCCTGGTGGCCGTCTCGATGATGATCGCCCAGACGCTCCGGCCCTCCGGCCGTTCAGCGGAGAGGTACCAACGGACGGTACGGGTATCGAGAACGGCGTCGTGAACGATGACACCCGCCGCGGTCAGGATTCCCGCCAAGACCAGGATGTCCAGCCTGGTGCCGGTGAGAAACAGCACGAACCAGACCACCATGAGGGAGGTCGCGGTGGATATGACCACGATCAGGGTCATCCGCCAGTCGAGGAAGAACAGAAAGAGCGTGATCGCCGCCAGCACGATGCCGATCGCCACTGCCGTGTTCAGGTTATCGACGGCATCCTCGATGAAGCTCGCGGGGCGGAAGATCTCGGTGTCGATCTCGATGTCCTTCAGGCCGGGCCGCAGGTCAGCGAGCGCCTTTTCCACATCTTGGGTCACCTCGAGGGTATTGGCCCAGGGGAACTTCTCGACCACGAGCATGATGCCGCTGTCGTTACCGACAATGGCATCCCCGATCAAGGGCTGATGACTTTCGATCACCTCGACCACCTCCCCGAGGCGCAGATCCTTGCCTTCGATGGCGACCTTGGACAGGCCCTCCGGTGAGACGATGGGAAGGACGTGACGCACCCCCAGGCGCTGGTTGGGCGTGTCGATGAATCCGCCCGTACCCGGATAGGCGGCATCGAGAAAGCTCAGCGGGGAGACCCAGAGCGCGTTACCGGTGGTCGCGACCACATCGCGCAGGCTTACGTCTGCCTCCTTGATGCGATCTGGGTCCACATGGACCTGAAGCTGACGCTTGCGCTGGCCCCAGATCGAGACATTGGCGACGCCGGGCACTCCCATCAGGCGGGGACGGACGTTCCACCGGGCCAACATCGAGAGATCGATCAACGAGAGCTCGTCCGAGCGCAGCCCGATCTTGAGCACGCGGCTGGTGGACGAGACCGGCTGCAGCATGGTCGGTGCCTTGGAGACGTTTGGCAGGCCATGGGCCTGGGTCAGCTTCTCCTGTACCATCTGCCGCGCCTCCATGAGGTCGGTACCAGGCTGGAAGATCAGTTCGATGGATGAGATGGATTCGGAACGAATCCTATCCAGCCAGGCGGCCCCATTGAGCAGGTCTGCCTCCAAGGGCACCGTGATCAGCTGCTCGACCTCGGCGGCTGACAGCCCCAGGGCCTCGGTTTGGATCTGTACGGTGGGCGGTGAGAATTCAGGTAGCAGGTCGGTCGGCAAATCCCCTCGCTTTGCGAAACCGACGGTGATCAAGGCCACGGCAGTTACCAGGAACAAGAAACGCAGCCTCAGACTGGATCGAATCAAGAACCGGAACATAAGCTCACACTCCTTCGCCAAGCGCTCTGGCGGATGAAATCCAACAACCCCGTTCAGAAATCAGCCTACGGTTCTGGTGAAGCTATGCCGCTACGCATGGATTCCTGGCCCCGCTATCCATCACTCGTACCCGCTAGCGACCCCCATAGCGAGGGGTGCCGCAAGACCGATCGGGTAGAGGGGACCGCAACCCCCATGTGCCCATGGAACCATGCGTACGGCTCTTCACGTGTTTTGTCTCGGATGGAAGTGAAATCTCCTCCTACTCTTACAGTCGTAAACCAAGTATAGGAACAAAAGATCAAAAAAACAGGGCAAGACCGGCAGCTGGTAGCCGGCTCCGGTCTCCACTGTCCTCAGCATGTGGTTTTGATTATTATTAATCGGCCATGGACATCAACTTTCTCGAATTCGAACGCCCCATCGCCGAGCTCGTGGCCAAGATCGAGGAGCTACGGCACGTCGGTGACGACAACGAACTCAATATCGAGGAGGAGATCGAACGGCTCGAACGCAAGAGCCAGGAGCTTACGGAGTCCATCTTCGCCAAGCTCACATCCTGGCAGATCTCTCAGCTTTCGCGGCACCCCCAACGCCCCTACCTGATGGACTACATCGAGCGCATTTTCGATGACTTTCAAGAGCTACACGGGGATCGGGCCTTCGCCGACGATCACGCCATCGTCAGTGGCCTCGGGCGCCTCGACGGGCGCTCGGTGATGATCATCGGCCACCAGAAGGGCCGTGACACCAAGAGCAAGCTCCACCGCAACTTCGGCATGCCGCGACCGGAGGGTTATCGTAAGGCCCTGCGGCTAATGACGGTGGCGGAGCGATTCCGCCTGCCCCTCCTCACCTTCATCGACACGCCCGGCGCCTACCCCGGAGTCGGGGCGGAGGAGCGGGGACAGAGCGAGGCGATCGCTCGCAATCTGCAGGTTATGGCCCACCTGCGCACGCCCATCCTGTGCACCGTCATCGGCGAAGGGGGCTCCGGTGGCGCCCTGGCCATCGGCGTAGGGGATCGGCTCCTGATGCTCCAGTACAGCACCTACTCGGTGATCTCGCCGGAGGGCTGCGCCTCCATCCTCTGGAAGAACGCCGATAAGGCCCAGTTTGCCGCCGAGGCCATGGCTATCACTTCTGACAAACTCAAGGAGTTGGGGTTGATCGACGCCATCGTTCCCGAACCCTGGGGCGGTGCCCATCGGGATCCGGACACCGCGGCCACCAACGTCAAGCAAACCCTGCTCAGCTGTCTGGGCGAGATCTGGGACCAGGACATCGACCAGCTGCTTGCCCGACGCTACGAGCGGATGCTGGGGTACGGGCGATACAGCGAATAGCTCCCCTTAGAGCCTGTCTGGCATACGCGTTCGTAGCGAGGGATCGAGGGGGCGAGACAGATTTTCCGCTCGATTGAGGCTATAGCTAAGAGGCTATCTGAAAACTAACCTATTGATTTTTAGTTAGAAAAACTACAAATTTCCTCTGGCTCCCACGCTCCGGCGTGGGAGCAAGTCTTGACGTTCCAGCGTCACCGAGCCTGGCCGCTGGAGCGGCCAAGGTGGTGTTCCCACGCTGGAGCGTGGGAACGAGCAAAATCAATAAGTTAGTTCTTAGACACTCTCTAAGCCTATTTAACGAGATCGAGCGGGAAATCTGACCGGCTTTCTCGATTCCGCAGTAGAGCAGTCGTATGCCAGACAGGCTCTTAGATTCCGCGACGGTCGGCGCTATGCCCGCGCTCCTACCAGAGCTGCTGCTGCCCCGTCTTACCGGCCTGCCCGCGGCACGGAAGGGTTGGGTCGCCTACAGCGGCGGCCTGGATTCTTCCGTGCTGCTCCACGCCTTGGCCACCATCCGTGACCGGCTCCCCTTCGCCCTCTACGCCCTGCACGTCGATCATGGCCTACATCGGGACTCGCATCGCTGGGCCACGCACTGTGCCTGCACCTGTGCGCGGCTCGGGGTGCCGCTCCGGACCCGGCGCCTGGACCTGGCCCCCGTTCGGGGTGAAAGCCTGGAGGCGGTAGCCCGGCAGGCACGCTACGCGTCCATGGCGGAATTGCTGGGGTCGGACGATCTATTGCTCATGGCCCAGCACCGGGACGACCAAGCGGAGACCTTACTGCTGGCCTTGCTGCGCGGCAGCGGTCCCGTGGGCCTTGCGGCCATGCCCCCGGTAGCCCGCCTGGGGCGCGGTTGGCTGGTAAGACCCCTCCTGGAGCTCGGCCGTGCCGAGCTCCTCGCTTACGCCCGGAGCCGGAAGCTCCAGTGGTTGGAAGACCCGAGCAACCGAGATTTGGGACACGACCGGAACTTCCTGCGTCACCGCGTACTGCCCCGGCTGACAGAACGCTGGCCCGCGTGTGCAACCAGTATTGCAAGGAGCGCGGCCCATTGTGCGGAGGCCCAGGCGATCATCGGCCCCGTCGCCCGCAATGCGGCGCTCGAGGTGGCAGGGCAAAGGCCCGGTACCCTTTCGATCGAGTGCCTTCTGGACCTGGCGTTGCCGTTGCGCAAGGCGGTACTTCGCCAGTGGTTTCACGACCAGGGTCGAGTTCCCCCGGATGCTAGAAACCTCGACCGTATCCTCACCGAGGTGATGACCGCCCGCGCGGATGCAAATCCGCTGGTCACCTGGCCGGGATGCGAGGTACGCCGCTACCGGGACGACCTGTTCGCCATGGCGCCCCTACCTCCGGCACCCGCGCCGGGCCCGATCCGTTGGTGTCGGGGTGTCCTCATACTTCCAAACGGACTCGGATGTCTGGAGTTTCTCGCCTCTGACGGACGGGACCTGGCCCCCCAGGATGTGTTTACGCACGGGCTGGAGGTCCGCTTCGGCGTAACCGGCCTTTCCTGCCGGCGTGGGCGGGAGGAATACCGTCGATCCCTGAAGAAGCTGTTTCAGGAACGAGGCGTGCCGCCCTGGATACGCCCTTATATCCCTTTGATCTTTGCGCAGGGCGATCTGGTCGCGGTGGGCAATCTCTGGATCTGCTATCCAAGAGATGTGGCGTGGGAACAGGGATTTCGGATCGGGTGGAAATTGGAGCTGTATCGCTGGCCGGCATTCAATATGCTCGGCACCTGGCCTACGATGGGTTCTCGGCGCGCTTGATCCATTCGCTACAGAGTTTGCGGAAAGACCAGCTGTGGTGGCGTACCTGCTCCAAGTCTATCTCCGCCGAGAAGGCCGGTTGGTCAGTCACTTCCCTATATGTGCCGTTCGGCATGTGTCGACTCAGCCAACCCTTGGGATTTCGGGGCATCTCCGGGTCAGGGACGACGTGCCCGTTCAGCACGAACCCACGTTTACCGTCGAGGGAATCCGCGCTCGCCAAAAACCAGGCTTCATATTCACGTTTCGGCAGTACAACCGCTATTCGACAATGTGGTACAAGGTTACAAGCGCGATTGATGATTCCGGGCCCAAACTCTGCCGGACAGTCGTCATCGGCATCGAGCAGAATGAGTATCCAGCCGCTACTTTCGGCCTTGGCCGAAGCGAGCCGGAGATACTTCAGGAAATCCTCATCCCTGTTCAAAAAGCGGTCGCGATGCACCCGAATGGGTTTTTGCACATCGGTATAACTATCCGGGTCAACCAACCGCGGAGATGCCGCAACAGGATAGGTAGGGCCATTACCTCCCCATGCCCCTCGACAGTCGGTACAATCCTGGGCATCGACGAAATTGCTCTTGCCCGAACCGTTGGGTCCCAACAGGTAGGTCAGGGGACCAAGCCGAACGCCACACCCGGCGATACTCTTGTATTGATGCAGGACGAGAGTATCTAGTAGTCCTGCAGTAAACTACTGATGGAAATTGAAGTAGAATTTCAGGCATTCATCATAAGGAGGCTCGCATCAAGCTCAAACGACTATATCCATCAATAGACGATTGATGGACTACTAGGCTGCCGGCGGCTGGTAGCCAGAAGGGATTTGTCACACAACCGCCGCCAGCTTGAATACCGGGAGATACATGGCGATCACCAGCCCACCCACCAGGGTGCCGATGACGATCATGATCATGGGCTCCAACAGGCTACTGAGGCCGTCCACCGCGTTGTCGACCGCTTCTTCGTAGAAATCCGCTACCTTGGCCAGCATATCTTCCAGGACGCCGGACTCCTCACCGACGGCGGTCATCTGGACGACTAGGTGGGGAAAGAGGTTGCGTCGGTGCATGGAGCGTTGCAACGCCTGGCCGGTGGCCACTTCTTCACGCATTTGCATCACCGCTCGAGAGTAGACGAGGTTACCGGTCGCCCCGGCGACCGACTCCAGGGCCTCTACCAGGGGCACGCCGGCGGCAAAGGTGGTAGACAGGGTGCGGGCGAAGCGGGCGATGGCTGCCTGGTGCATGACAGGTCCCACCAGGGGGAACTTGAGACTGAGGCGGTGGAAGATTTCCCGGAACCCAGGCGAACGTTTCCAGAGGGTCTTGATGGAAAAGTGGAGTACCACCGGCAGCAGTAAGAGGCCCCACCACCATTGGCGCATGAGGTCCGAAATCCCGATCACCAGGCGTGTGAACGCGGGCAAGTCGGCTCCGAAGCTTGTGAACAAGGCCTCGAATTGGGGGATCACGAACAGCACGATGGCGGCTGTGACCAGGATTGCTACCAGGATGACGGCTACGGGATAGACGAGGGCCTTCTTGATCTTGCCCTTGCTCGACTCGGTCTTTTCCCTGTAAGTAGCGATTTTGTCCAGGAGCAGATCGAGCACTCCGGCCTGCTCGCCCGCCGCCACCAGATTACAGACGAGCTCGTCGAAATATCGGGGGTGTTTGCGCAGTGCCTCCGTGAGGGAGGTGCCGCTTTCGATATCGGTCTTGATCGCCAGTACCAGGTCCTGCATGCGCGGGTTGTCGTGACCGTGGCCGATGATGTCGAAGGCCTGCACCAGCGGGACACCGGCGGACATCATGGTCGCCAGCTGGCGGCTGAAGACAGCGATGTCGGTGCTCCGGATCTTTTTCCTGATGCCGCCGAACTAGGGGGGCGGCTTTTTTCTGATCTTGAGGAGACTGACGCTCTGGCGGCGCAGTTCCGCCCGCACCAGGGCAATCGTCGGCGCTCGGATTTGACCCTTGACGCGCACACCACTGCGATCCAGACCCTCCCAGATAAAAACGGATGGCCCGGTGGCTTTCGGTTTCCGCGCCGCGGTGGGTGCCATCAGTGGCGAGGTCCTGTTGTCATTTAATCAAGGAGTAAACCCTAGCCTCCGGGCTTGCCTCCTAATGGTACAGGATTAACAGGATGTTATAATTGATTATTCAGAGAAATAATCCTGTTAATCTTGTCCTATTAGTGGTTGACACGACGATTATGTCAACAGCCCCTAGTACATAATTTCGGTCGATATTGCGAATGCATAGGGGATGTTCGCATCAAGCTCAAGCGACTCTACCTGCAATATCGAGAGAAATGAGGTGCTAGTAGGTCATTTCATCCAATTTCTCTGGTTGTCATTTCGAGCGTAGCGAGAAATCCTGCGTGTTGAAAGTCCTTGCCGAGCTGTGAAGATCACTCGCTGCGCTTCGGGATGACAAGGGCTGGTTTTAACAGAAAATTTTGATCAACCACTATGGACTGAAAGTCCATAGTCTGGAGGACTAAAGTCCTCATCCGTGGACAAGCCACGGACTGAAAGTGAAGGGACTTAAAGTTCATAGTCTCAACTATGATGCGCTTCGCGCACTAAAGTTACTGAAGCAATGAAACGGGGCACTAGTCCCTGGTCACCCGGTTGATCTCTTCGAGGCTGGTGATTCCCGATTTGATCTTGTGCAGGCCCGACTCGCGCAGGTCCATCACACCTTCGCGCCGTGCCTGTTCCGCGAGCTGTAGCGCATTGCCACCTTCCGGGATCAGGCGCCCGATCGCCTCGGAAATCGGCATGGCCTGAAAGATACCGACGCGCCCCCGGTACCCGTTGGCGCAATGCTCACAGCCGACCGCGCGGTAGAGCGTCAACTCCGCCTCGATTTCATGGCTGCTGAAGCCTTCTTCCAACAAGGTATCACGTGGCAGCTGCTCGGGCTCCTTGCAATGGGGGCAGAGCCGCCGCGCCAGGCGTTGGGCCATGATCAGGTGCACCGAGGAAGCGATGTTGTAGAGGGGGATGCCCATATTCGCTAGACGGGTCAGGAATTGGGGTGCGTCGTTGGTGTGCAGGGTAGAGAGCACCAGGTGTCCCGCCTGGGCGGCCTTGACCGCGATCTCCGCCGTCTCCAGGTCACGAATCTCGCCGACCATGACGATGTCCGGGTCCTGGCGCAGAAAGGCCCGCAGTGCTGCCGCGAAGGTGAGCCCGGTCTTTACATTCATGTTGACCTGGTTGATTCCGGGCACCTGGATTTCCACCGGGTCCTCGACCGTCGAGATGTTGACCTCCGATCGGTTGAGGATCTCCAACGCGCTGTACAGAGAAACCGTCTTTCCCGAGCCCGTGGGTCCGGTCACCAGAATCATCCCGTAGGGTTTTTGAATAGCAGATAGGAATATGGATTTCTGCTCCGGCTCGAAGCCGAGGTGGTCGATGCCGACCAGATCTGCCGAGGTGTCCAGAATTCTCAGGACGACCTTCTCCCCGTACAGGGTAGGCAGGGTGTTGACACGGAAATCGATCTCCCGGTCGCGACCGATCTTGAGCTTGATACGCCCGTCTTGAGGCACCCGGCGCTCGGCTATGTTCATGCGCGACATCACCTTGAGTCGCGCGACCAGGCGCGCGGCGATGTTCACCGGGGGATTGGAGGCTTCCCGCAGCAGGCCGTCCTGGCGGAAGCGGATGCGGCAATGCTTCTCGTAGGATTCGAAGTGGATATCCGAGGTCCCGTTGCCGATGGCGTCCATAAGGACCTTGTTGACATAGCGGACGATGGGGGCGTCATTGTCGTACCGCTGCACCTCTCCCTCGGAGGCACTGTCCAGGCTGTCCAGGTCGGTATCCAGGATATCCGACATGGCCCGGTCGCGGGCCACGATCGCTTGCTCGATCGCGACGGCAAGCTTTGCCTCTTCGACGAGGACCATGTTCGTGGCCAAGCCCGTGGCGAACCCGATCTCGTCCAGGGCACGGTGGTTCGTGGGGTCCGAGACGCTGAGAAAGAGCCGATTGCCGCGCTGGAAGATTAGGCAGGGCGCGGTGCTGACTCACCAACTTTTCATCGACCAGGTTCAGGGGGAGATCGGCAAGCTCGACGGCATCCAGATCCAACACGGGCACCCCGAACTCATCGGCGGCGGTAAGGGCAAGCTGTCCGCTGTCCAGATGTGCCTCTGCGACCACATACTGGACGAACGACTGTCGGCGTTCGAGTGCCTCCCGATGCGCCTTCCGTGCCTGCTCTTCCGAGAGCAGCCGGTCGCATACCAGACGCCACGCGAAACTGGAAGGCTTGAGGGCCGCTTGATTGGTCGTCATGAATGCTTGCCTGCTCGGCACGAGAAGCGGGGCAGATACGCCGAGGACTTCAGCAAAAATAAACGGAATGATAAATTATGGGCTTGACATTAGTTATGCCCCAAGTTAAGCCCATAACTTATCATTCCGAAATTAAAACACTACCAAACGGCACTGATGGTGATCTTGAGTATCGGCTTGACCACCGTCTCCAATCTACCCAAGTTAATCCATGATGTACCGGGACTGTGGCCGGTATCGGATCAAATCGATAGGCGCTTCGATCGGATACGCATGGCCCGTGAAGAGGGTGTCGCGGAGGTCGTGTTGGCATTTATCGGTTTTCCGACGGGCAATCCCCGCCCCTTTCCATTAACATATTTTTTTTCAAGCCGACCGAGACTGCACGCTAGATGAAACGATTGATCCTTACCGCCGCCTTCGTCGCTACCGTCTCGTTGTCGGTGGCAGCCCGGAGCGAGACCGAGCCCAAGGCCTACCCGGCGCCGCTCGAGCTACCGCCTCCGGTCTATCAGGGCGAGACGGTGGAGCCCCAGGTCACCATCATCGAGACCAGCCAGGGAACCGTCTATGAGTATCAGGTGCGCGGTCAGCTCTATATGGTGAAGGTGCAGCCTCAGGTCAGCCCTCCCTACTATCTCCCGGATACCACCGGGGACGGGCAGCTGGATGCCCGCAAGGATCGGGTCTGGAACAATGCGTTACCCCAGTGGGTGCTGTTCAGCTGGTAATCGTAGGATGTGGTGAGCGTGGTGGTTCTGAGCTTGCAGGTTGGGGCACGCCTGCCCCGCGCGAACCGTGTAGTGGTTAAATTTAAAGTGGCATGGTTGTGCGACCTGATGATTCGAACCCCCACAGTTTTTGCCATCCATGGCACTGAATTCCGGCACTCCCTGCCGGAATGACACGGTAGGGGCTGGCAAACTTCACCACTTAAATTTTAGCCACTACCCACGCTACGGATGTCGGGCACGCCGCCGGAAGAGTGGCACCCAATCCCCAGCGGGGCTTCACCTCAGGCCGACGAGTGTCCAACTCGAGCTTCGTCGCAAGACCCTAATAGGACAGGATTACACAGGATTTACAGGATTCTTGTCGTTCCTGAGTTTTCTACGCCCGATCACGCCTTGACCAAACCAGCAGGCACGCTTCACCACAAAAAATCCTGTTAATCCTGAACATCCTGTTAATCCTGTACGATTAACCGGCGAGACGAGACGTCGCCTTAAGTCCACCAAGCGTGAATTTTTTGTGCCGTGCACAAACTTGACTCATTTGTAAAGATACGGGTCATTCAAGGGATCTTAATGTTGGGTACGGGTGACGCCGAGACGGCGTACCTTTACCAACCTACAATGCATGGTCCATCTACCTACCCGGCGCCGGCGCGCGCCCGTCAACGAGACCGCCGATGACGCCTGAGCACATATCGCCCCCAGGGAACAATGCCACCTTGTGTTCCTTGGTTGTCGCCCTGGAGGCAATCGCTGGCTGGACCGGACGCATCGTATCCTGGCTTTCCTTCTTTATGGTGCTGATCACCTTCCTGGTGGTAGTGCTGCGCTACGCCTTCGATCTGGGTTGGATCGCCATGCAGGAGTCGGTGACCTACATGCACGCCGCCCTGTTCATGCTCGGGGCGGCCTATACCTTGCAACGCAACGGCCACGTGCGGGTGGATATTTTCTACCAGAAGTTGTCCCGGCGGGGACGCGCCTGGGTGGACCTCCTGGGTACGCTCCTGCTCCTGATGCCAGTCAGTATCTTCATCGCCTGGATCGGCTGGGACTATGTACTCAAGTCCTGGGAGGTCATGGAAGGCTCGCGGGAGGCGGGGGGCATCCCTGGCGTCTATCTGCTCAAGACCCTGATGATCGTCATGCCGGCCCTGATGCTGATCCAGGGGTTGGCCTGGATCCTGCGCAGCGGGCTCTTCTTGGTCGGCGTCCCGGGGATCCTCCCGCCGGGCGGGGACGATGGCAATGCTTGAGCTCACGCCCCTGTTTCTGTTTCTGGGGGTGGGCCTGGTGCTCCTGGCCGGCTACCCGGTGGCCCTATCCCTGGGCGGGACGGCGCTGGTCTTCGCCCTGATGGGAGACTGGTTCGGTCTGTTCGATCCGGCCTTCATCGCCGCCTTTCCCAACCGGATCTACGGGGTCATGACCAATGAGACCCTGATCGCCGTGCCCCTGTTCGTGTTCATGGGCGTGATGCTCGAACGCTCGCGGGTGGCGGAGAGCCTGTTGGACACCATGGCCATGCTGTTCGGCCCCCTGCGCGGCGGCCTAGGGATCTCCGTGACCCTGGTGGGGATGCTGCTCGCGGCCAGCACCGGCATCGTTGGCGCTACCGTAGTGACCATGGGCCTGCTGTCCCTGCCCACCATGTTGCGGCGTGGTTATAACCCGGGGGTCGCCGCGGGCACCATCTGTGCCTCCGGGACCCTGGGCCAGGTCATCCCGCCGTCCATCGTCTTGGTGCTCCTGGGTGACGTGCTTTCCTCCGCCTACCAGCAGGCCCAACTCGATATGGGCCTGTTCGCGCCGGAGACGGTATCGGTCGGGGATCTGTTTGTCGGTGTCCTCATCCCTGGGCTGGTGCTGGTACTGTTGTATCTGCTCTACTTGCTCGGGGTGGCCTGGCTGCGTCCCGCGGCCGTGCCGTCCATCCCCGAATCCGAGCGGACGATCGCGCCGGGCGCGCTCTGGTGCCGGGTGTTCCTGGTACTCGTGCCCCCCCTACTGCTGATCGTGGCGGTGCTGGGCTCCATCCTCTGGGGCGTGGCCACGCCGACGGAGGCGGCTTCCGTGGGAGCGGTGGGGGCCATGCTGCTGGCCTGGTCGCGCCGCCGCCTCAACCTCGGGACCCTGCGGGAAGTGATGGTTCAGACCACCAGTGTCACCAGCATGGTCTTCTTTATCTTCATCGGCGCATCCCTATTCTCCCTGGTGTTCCGCGGCTTCGAGGGCGACGAATTGGTGACCGATCTCCTCAACGGGTTACCGGGCGGCACCCTGGGCGCCGTCGCCCTGGTGATGCTGGTGATGTTTCTGCTCGGGTTCATCCTTGACTTCATCGAGATCACCTTCGTAGTGGTCCCGATCGTAGGGCCAGTGCTGCTGGGAATGGGGTTGGACCCGGTATGGCTCGGGGTGATGATCGCCATCAACCTGCAGACCTCCTTCCTGACCCCACCCTTCGGCTTTTCCCTGTTCTATCTGCGCGGGGTGGCGCCGCCGGAGGTCAAGACCAGCCACATCTACCGGGGTGCCATTCCCTTTATCTTCATCCAATTGCTGATGCTGGGGGCACTGGCACTGTGGCCGCAGATCGCCACCTGGCTACCGGACCTGGTCTACGGTTGAAGTGGCTCGGGAAACTTGCAGGATGGGTGCTGGCTTCCGGTCGTCAGCCGCACCTGCGGTGGTTCGCCATGACCGGTAGGCGCCGGTTGCCGGCGCTGGGTCGGGAGGCAACCAAGCCGGCAGGTCGAACCTCAGGAAAGCGCGGGTAAGCCCGCGCCTACGGGGAGCCTTCCAGCACCGGGAGAACCAATCCGGCAACATCATGGTTTCAGGAAGATTTATACGCGCTCACCCTGGCGGTTCGGAAAGCCCGGCGGAATGACGAGGCAGAGGCCGGTAAACTTCACCACTTAAAATTCAACCACTGCCGGCACACAGACAGGAAACGGCGTGTAACACAGCGCAACGCTACTCTGCCGGCGACCGGAAGCTGGAAGCAACTTGACGGCTCCGCTGTTCCCCCCAGGCGGGTATAAAATTACAGAGCGGTAAAACACCGGCAGGTAGTGCTTGTTAAACTGACGGCTACCGTCCCACCGACTTGCTCAATCAGCCGAAGATCCTGCCATGAACAAGCTCCAAGCCGTTCCCGTTCCTGACCCTAGCCCCGAGATGAAGGAAACCGTGCCCGAGCGGGCACCCCTGGAGGTCCCCAAGGTCGACCTCGGCGATCCGGCGCTCTACCTCAACCGGGAGTTGACCTGGCTCGAATTCAACCGCCGGGTGCTGCGCGAAGCGGCCGATCCCCGTACCCCCCTATTGGAGCGGGTCAAGTTCCTGGCCATCGTCAGCAACAACCTGGACGAGTTCTTCATGAAGCGCATCGGCGGACTCAAGCAACAGGCCGCTGCCGGGGTGCGCAAGACCTCGGTGGACGGGCGTACCCCCGGCCGCCAGGTCAGGGAGTGTCATGCCGTATGCCGGGAGCTGCACGCGGAGCAGAAGCGGATCTTCGATGAGCTCTTGTCTCTGCTCGAGGCCCACGAGATCCGGATCGTCAAGGTCGCGGACCTGCTGGAGGCCACCCGGAAACAGCTACGGGAGCATTTCAGCACCGACATCTTTCCGATCCTCACGCCCTTGGCCATGGACCCGGCGCATCCCTTCCCCTTCATCTCCAATCTGGCGCTCAATCTGCTGGTGACCCTGCGCTTCCCCGGCGCCGGCGAGACCCATATGGCGCGGGTGAAGGTGCCGGTAGCCAAGGCTATCTCCAAGCGTCTGATACCGATAAACAGCGGCCATAGCTTCGTGACCCTGGACGACCTCATGGTCGACAATCTGGACATGCTGTTCCCTGGCATGGAGATCGAGTCCTGCGAGCTGTTCCGGGTCACTCGCAACGCCATCGTGGAGCCATCCGAGGAGGCGGCGAGCGACCTTTTGGAGATGATCGAGACGGAGCTGCGCGAGCGCCACTTCGCACCCATCGTGCGGCTGGAGGTGGAGCAGGGCATGGCCCTGGTCCGACGCGGGATGCTGGCTGCCGAGCTGGGGCTGGATGAGACCGAGGATGTATTCGAGACCGAAGGCATGATGGCCATGCGCGACCTCTTCGAGCTGGCCGCCTTGGATATTCCCGAGCTGCACGACGAACCGCATCAACCGGCCGAGCATCCGCTGCTCGACCAGGACCGCCGCAGCATCTTCCACATCATCCGCGAGAACGGTCCCCTGCTGCTCCAGCATCCCTACCAACCCTTCGCGACTACGGTGGAGCGCTTCATCGAGACCGCGGCGGAGGACCCCAAGGTCCTGGCCATCAAGATGACCCTCTACCGGACCTCGGCCGAGGGCAAGATCCTCGATTCCCTGATCCGGGCCTCACGCAACGGCAAGCAGGTCGCGGTGCTGGTGGAGCTCAAGGCCCGCTTCGACGAGGCCGCCAACATCCGCTGGGCGCGCCGGCTGGAGGCCGAGGGCATCCACGTCAACTATGGCGTGCTGGGCTTCAAGACCCACTGCAAGCTCATCTTCGTCGTCCGCCGGGATTATGCGCGGCTACGCCGCTACTACCACGTGGGCACCGGTAATTACCATTCGGGCACCTCGAAACTCTACACGGACCTGGGGATACTGGGCTGCGACGAGGACCTGGGGCAGGACATCACCGAGCTGTTCAACTTCATCACCGGCTACTCGCCGCCGCCCAGGTACCGTAAGGCCCTGGTTGCACCCTACCAAATGAAGCACGCCATCCTGGAGAAGATCCGGCGCGAGATTCATCACCAGGAAGCAGGACGCGGCGGCCTGATCCAGATCAAGATGAACGCCCTGGAAGACAAGGACGTCACGCGCGCCCTCTACGAGGCCTGCCGCGCGGGGGTGACGGTCGATCTCATCGTGCGCGATACCTGCCGTTTCCGCCCTGGGCTCCCCGGCCTACCCGAAAGCGCTCGGGTAGTGGGCATCGTCGGACGCTTCCTGGAACATGCCCGCATCCTCTATTTCCGCAACGGAGGGGACGAGGAGTATTACATCGGCTCCGCGGACATGATGAAGCGTAACCTGGAGAGCCGGGTAGAGGTCCATGCACCGGTGGAGGACCCTGAAATGCGCCAGGAGCTGCGGCTGATCCTGGATGCGCAGCTGGCCGACCAGCGTTCCGCCTGGGACATGCAGTCCGACGGCACCTACATCCAGCGCCGGCCGACCGACGATACCGCCAAGGGCGTCCACGAGACCCTCATCGGCGTCGCCAAGCGTCGCCTGGCGGCGGCCTCGAGGCACCAGGAGACGAAAATCCGCTCCCGCCTACTCGGCCACTTCCAGCGCCGATTGCGCAGCAATAAGGAGCAGGGTTAGCTCAATCAATGGGGTCAGACTCGATTGATTTACGATTTTGTGCTAAGTGTCCCACGCTTCGTCATTCCAGAGTATCCACGGTACGTGATCCAATGTAAATCAATCAAGTCTGACCCCATTGATTCCGGGGATAACCGTTTGCTCCTCGGCTGTGGATTCCGGGCTAGTGGGTCGCACCTGCGACGGCAGAAAGTCATTCGTAATAAAATCCAAGGCATTCAGACTCCGTTCCGCCCCGAACGCCCCGGAAAACTCCATCGCGGTCAACACGTTGTTTGCGCCTTCTGGGTCAATATACCCGTCCAGGGTGTAGAAGTCGTGAAGTTTACCCAAAAGATTTTGACGTAACGGTCCAGGTCGCTGCCCGTAACCGTCTTCGGCAGCACGGTCGCAATGTCCTCCGGCGTGTGTTCCGACATCCAGCGCAGGGCCTTGACGATAGCGGCAACGAATCGGCGTACCAGCTCCGGATCACGGGCGACGATATCCTGCCGGGTCATGATCCCGGCCAGGCTGTACGGTCCCCCGAAAATTTCGACCGTGTCATCCATGCTCCTGAGGTCCGCCAGTACGCTCACTTTGCCCTGTTCGATCAAGACCGAAGCAAAGGGTTCGAGGGCGATGCCGCCGTGGATCTTTCCGTTCTCCAGGGCGGGGGGGGAAGGTGGAGGTGCCGGCCTTCACGACCGTAACCGATTGTGGGTCCACGCCTTTCTGCGCGAGCAGGAAGTTCAGCACCATGTGGGTACCGGACCCCTTCGAGGTGACGCCCAGTCTTTTCCCAACCAAGTCCCCGATATCCCGGATGGTGTCTCAGTACCTGCTGTCGACCACTAGGACCATGCCGGGCACGCGGTTCATCAGCGCAACCACGTGTAGATTGTCTTTTCCCCGCGCGGCGGCCTTGAAGGCGTGGTCAATGGCATTGAGACTGAAATCCACCTGCCCGGCCAACAGGGCCTGGGCCGTCGTAGTGCCTCCGGTCAGGTAGGTCACTTCCAGATCCAACCCCTCTGCTTGGAAGAACCCCTTGGCCAACGCAAGATCGAAGGGGAGGAAGTTCAGGATATGGCCGCCGCTGGCGACCCGCACCGGGCGTTGTTGCTCCGAACACCCCAGCAGGAAAACGGTCAAGACCAGCAACGGAATGACGGGAAACAGACGACGCTGTGTCATTTGTAGCTCCGGTAGGAGTGGGCGGTATTGACATTTAGGAATGGTTCAAAAACAAATTGGACATCTTGGCGATGATTGATGCGTCCTGAATCCGTGAGACAAAATCCAAGAAGAAGTCAGCATATGAGTAATTCCTGGTGGTTCGTGCTTCCCTCTAATGGTACAGGATTAACAAGATTTCTTCGTTGTTGGTAACTGTGCTTGCGGGGAAAAGAAGCAGCGGTTATCCGTGAGCTGAATGCCTTAGATACAATGCCCCACGAGGCGAAAACACAGTTGGTAAGTTATACCCGTTGCACGTGAATAGCGGGTAGCAACCGGAATCGACATCGGACGGCTGATCGACTTCAGCAAGCGTGTAAGCGTGCGGCGAAGGCTCAGAACAACAGGAAAAAATTCTGTTAATCCTGGACATCCTGTTAATCCTGTACGATTAGCTAACGCAGCAGAGTGAAAATACCAATACCATTTTTAAATTGGATCTATATACGCAAGCCGTTAATTGCCGAATCGGAGGGTAATGATCTCCGTATTTTCGCTATGCAGCACTAGTACCCGGTTTCGATTGATATTGCAAGTTTCTCGGAGGAGGCACACATCAAGCTTAAGGGATTATGCCCGCAATATCAGTCGAAATGATGTACTAGTACCCTATTTTACCTTATTTTTGGTTCTCAGTGCGGCGAGAGGTGACCAGATGCGAGGCGCGCGAGCGCAGGAATAGCCAGTCCTCTTTCAAGCTCGCGCAACACTGCAGCTGGCCGCCTCTCGTCGCGCCCGAAGGGAGCCTCCCAAACGCGCCAAGGCGGCGTTACAGCGCTTGGCAAGAGCGTGAGCTATTCCCTGCGCGCGGTGCCTTGCCGTGACGCGTTTGGGAGGCTCTGAGAGCGAAAAATAAGGTGAAATGGGGTGCTAATGAGATCCACGCCGGGAGTAACGTCGCTCTATTACGGACAGGACGGCGTCGAGCAACGCAACCGTGACGGTCAATACCAGCAAACCGGCCATGACACCGGCGGCATCGAAATTCGCCTGGGCATTATCGATCATGTGGCCGATCCCTGCGCTGGCGCCGATGTACTCGCCGAGAACAGCGGCTATGATCGCAAAGCCGACACTCACGCGCAGGCTGGCAAATGTCCACGCCGGTGTCGCCGGAAGGTAGATATGACGCATCATTTGGGCTTTGGTCGCGCCGAGTAACCGCGCGTTTCTGATAATCGCCGGGTTGATTTCCTTGAAACCGCGGTAGGTGTTGAAGAAGACGACAAAAAACACCAGCGAGACCACAATGACGACCTTCGACAGGAAACCGAGGCCGAACCAGAGGATGATGAGCGGGGCGAACGCAATGCGCGGCATTGCGTTCAAGATTGCGATAAAGGGCTGTAGGACAGCATCGATACAGGGATTGGCTGCAAAACCGAACCCCAGCATGATACCGAGCAGGGTTCCCACCAGAAAGCCAGTCGCCGCCTGGCCGAGGGTGACTGCGAGATTGCCGAAGAGAAAACCTGCGTGCGCCCACTCGATGACCGTGACCAGGACTCGGCTCGGGGTACTAAAATAGAAGGGATCGATGAATCCTAAACGAGTACCGAGCTCCCACCCCAGCAGTGCCAACAAGACCAACCCGAGGCGGGCTACCGCCAGGCTTCAGGCCTGCTGCAACGGACAGCTCAGCCGGGGTTCGTCAACGCCTGCCATAGCTCGCTCACCTTGGTGTGAAACCGGGGGGCTCCATAAATGTGGTCGAGATCACGGGGACGCGGCAGATCGATCACCATCTCGAAAGCGACGATCGCGGGCCGCGCAGTCAGCATGACCACGCGGTCGGCCAATGCAACGGCTTCCTAGACATCGTGAGTCACCATGATGATAGTGGCGTCCATGGCCTCCCACAGTCGAACGACTTCCTTCTCGATCTGTAGCTTGGTGTAGACGTCGAGCGCTCCGAACGGCTCATCCATCAAGAGCAAGCTAGGCTCGATTGAAAGCGCCGTGGCCAAGAAAACCCGCTGGCGCATGCCTTCCGAGAGTTGTGCCGGATAGTAGGTCTCGAAGCCCTGGAGGCCTACCGCCCGTAGCCACTTCAGTGCGCGTTCCTTGCGCCGATCGCCCTTTATCCCTGATACCAGCAGAGAAAACTCGACATTGGCCTGGGCCGTCTTCCACGGCAGGAGGGAATCGGATTGCCAGACCATTGCGACGCGGAGCGATTCCTCAGCAGTGGATTTTGGGGCGCCACCGATTCCGATCGCTCCGGCATCCAACCGCTCTTGTCCGGCAATGGCGTTGAGGAGGGTGGACTTGCCACAGCCGGATGGGCCTAGGAAGCAGACAAACTCACCCCGATGAAAGGTGATGCTGAGCCCATCGAGGACGGACAGGATGCCCTTTGCAGGTGTTTTGAACCGCCTTACGGCGTTTTCGATCCGCACCAAGGGTTCGGACATCCGCGTCGCCCCTACTGGTTGGGTATCGAGATTTACGGCGCCAAGGGCGCAAGTCCGCAGGAAATTGATTCCGACCGCGAAAACACCAGTCGTTCGAACCCTATCGCGACCACACTGAAGCTGTGCAGGCGCGGCAGCTCGCCGAATTTAGCCTGCAACTTGGCCTGGTAGCGTGCCAGACCCGCTTCGGCCTCGCGTTGTTTCCTTTGCACCGCGGGTAGTATCCGCAGTTCCTCGCGATCCATCGTTTCGAGTGTCTTACCATCGAGTCTGGCTTCTTTCAGCGACACGAACTTGAACTCAATCAGAATATCCAATACCTGGTACTGACGTCTATCCGGGCGCACGATCATGGTCAGATCCTGACATATCCCCACAAAACCCGCCCTTGGCGTCAGTCGGTAAGGCAGGCGTCATGCGCATCAGCGACCCATTGATCAGGTAGCCCGATGATACCGATCAGTTCCGGGAGTACCTCGCGGCAACTGGCCAGTACCACCAGTAGGCGTGCGAGGAATAAGCGGGAGTAGACGCGGCGTTTGCCGTTGCCCGGATGTAACCAGCGTTCGAG
>Ga0209679_1000269_pt1 | contig 21974 bp, 17 predicted proteins | sample WorMetHEROISLAND_4_FD_187408 | JGI IMG/M metagenome (GOLD analysis project Ga0209679, IMG submission 187408) | Marine gutless worms symbiont microbial communities from Max Planck institute for Marine Microbiology, Germany - Olavius sp. 2 HERON... ...
GATCGAATCGACCTTTGGCACGATACGCCACCGGACGAAGCGATCAAAAGGATGCCTAACCCGTGATGGCATGCTGCACATGATGTTCAAATTATCAGCATGTGCAGAGAAAACCTGGCGCAAGCAGCGGGGATTTAACTACCTGGCCAAGGTGATAACGGGAGTGAAGTTTAAAGATGGAATCGAGGTGACGACGGGCAATCAGGTAGCAGCTGGATCAATATCCAAACACCAGATTTGACGAGAACTCGAAACCACAACGTGGTGCGGCCTGCAGGGTAGGAGAAGGGTGCAGCAATCTCGATTTGCGTCCCGACGGGAATCTGAGCTCCCGCTTTCTGAAGCGTGTAGCTGCCTGGCGCGGCACATCCCGTCCATACCAACACACCACCCAGAACAACCGCTTTGGTCCATTGCATCTTGAACTCCTGGAGAGGCCAGATTTCGCGAGTTAGACTACCCTCATTACTCAGAGTGCCAAGCCCCACGTAAAAACCTGCAGGAGAGTCTCACCATGACACATGCCATTCGCATACACGCCACCGGAGGCGCCGAAGCCCTGCTGTGGGAAGAGGTGGAAGTGGGAGCACCGGGACCGGGCGAAGCGCTCGTACGCCATGAAGCCGTTGGCCTCAACTTTATTGACGTCTACCATCGCACCGGGCTCTATCCTCTTCCCGCCCTCCCCGCGACTCTGGGCATGGAGGGTGCGGGTGTAGTCCAGGCCGTCGGCGAAGGCGTCAACGCGGTCGAAGTGGGCGACCGGGTAGCCTATGCCAGCCCTCCCGTGGGAGCCTATGCCGAGGAGCGACTGATCCTCGCCGATCGCCTGGTCAAACTGCCCGATGAGATCTCCACCGAATTGGCCGCGGCGATGATGCTGCAGGGAATGACCGCCCAGTACCTGCTGCGCAGCACGTTTCGTGTAGAGCCGGGGCAAACCCTCCTGCTGCACGCCGCTGCCGGCGGCGTGGGTTTGATCGCTTGTCAGTGGGCGAAACACCTCGGCGCGACCGTCATTGGCACGGTCGGCAGCGAAGCGAAAGCCGAACTGGCGCGCGAGCACGGTTGCGACCACACCATCCTGTACCGGGATGAAGATTTCGTCGCCAGGGTGAAGGAGATTACCGACGGACACGGGGTGGACGTGGTCTACGATTCGGTCGGCAAGGACACCTTCCTGCCATCGTTGGATTGCCTTCGTCCGAGGGGGATGATCGTCAATTTTGGGAATGCCTCGGGGCCCGCACCTGCGTTAGACGTCCTCCTGCTGTCGCAGAAGGGGTCGCTGTTCGTTACCCGCCCCACCCTGATGACCTACACCGCCTCGCGCGAGGATCTCGTGGCGGCTGCTCAGGATCTGTTCGATGTCGTGGGACGCGGAGCGGTGCGTATCGAGGTGAATCAACGCTATCCCCTGTCGGAAACGGCGCAAGCCCACCGGGATCTGGAGGCACGCAAAACCACCGGCTCCACGATCCTGCTGCCCTGAGCCTCACGGGTAACAGAGTGCGACGCTTGCATTTTTTTGGGGTACGGAGCGAATCCCTGTCGGGCTGCGCCCACCGGCGCTCTCCTGATGCTGCATCAATTGACTTCAGGCATGGCGCCTCGATAGCAGAACGCCGCAAGATAGAGCGCTAGCGAGTCGTAATCCCGGAAGCGGTATGGAACGTTTCGACCTGATCATAGCTGGCGCCGGACCCACCGGCGCGGCACTTGCCTGCGCACTAACCCCCTGGTTCAAGCGCATCGCACTGGTGGACGCAAACCCGCCGCGCTACCGGAATGACGACGGCGATGATCCTCGGACGCTGGCCCTGGCCAGCACCAGCGCCCGTATCCTCGCGGGTATCGGCGTGTGGCGAAAGATAGCCCCCCTGGCAACGCCCATACGCGATGTGCGCATCTGCGCCAGCGGTGATCAGGGCGATACCCACCTAGGGGGATCTGACGCCCCCCTCGGCGCACTGGGATTTACCGTCACTGCGCGTGAGTTGACCCAAGCACTTCACCGCCACCTGGAAGATTCGGCCGTAGCGTGGTTCGCTCCGAATCGCATTTCATCGGTAACTATCGAAGAGAAGACGGCCTGCGTCTCCCTGGAAGAGGGCGACGCCATTCACGGGCGCCTGCTGATCGCGGCTGACGGCACACGATCGATCGTTCGCGACGCACTCGGCATTCAATCCCGCGACACCGACTATCATCAACGTGCCATCCTGGTGGAGCTCGCCTCGGCCCCGCCTGCCGAACAGACCGCGTTCGAAGTACTCACGCCAGGCGGCCCACTGGCGCTGCTGCCCAATCACGGCCGTTGGTCGGCGGTGTGGGTCCAAGATGACGTAGAGGCGAAAAAGCTGCTCGCGCTGGACGACAGCCGCTTCGCCCGTCGCATCGAGGAGCAATTGAGCGGCCGCCTCGCTATCACCGAGCTGCTGAGCGAACGATCTCACTACCCCCTGCACCAAGTACAGGCCTGGACGCTGATTGGAGAACGTACCGCCCTGCTCGGTAACGCCGCGCATACGGTCCACCCGGTTGGCGCGCAGGGGCTTAATCTCGGTTTTCGCGATGTTGCCACTCTGGCGGAACTGTTGGCGCAAGCGGTGAGAGCAGGTATCGATCCGGGTAGTCCTGACCTGCTGGAGTACTATGCCAGGCAACGGATGCCGGACCACCGTCGCGTGCTCGAGTTCACCGACACGCTGGCCAACCTGTTGGGCGACCACAACCACCCGTTACAGCCCTGGCTACAGACGGGATTGAGCCTGTTGGGTGCCATATCGCCGCTGCAGAGCGCACTCGTAAAACTCGGCACCGGTGGCTTCGATAAACCGACCAGGCTCGGCCGCGGCCTCCCATTGTGAACACGAATTGAACGGCCATCGCACCGAACCATGAGTAACGACTCCTTCGATCTGATCATTGTCGGCGCCGGAATGGTGGGTGCGGCTCTCGCCGCATCTCTCCGCCACGCGCCGATCAGTGTGGCGATTATCGAAAGTACCCCACCCGAACTCCCCGACGCCAACCGGATCGACCTACGGGTAAGCGCCCTCAGTCGCGCCTCGCAGCGCCTCTTGGAGGAGGTGGGTGCCTGGTCGGCGTTGGCAGAATACGCCACTCCCTACCAATGCATGCACGTCTGGGACAGTGGCGGTCACGGATCGACGACATTTAACGCCACCGAACTGGGCGAAACCGATCTCGGCCACATCGTTGAGAACCGCCGTATCCAGTCAGCGCTCTGGGAGCTGCTGCAGGGTCAACCCAATATCACCAGGCTCTGTCCGGCAATGCTGGACAGCATCAGCCCGGGTCTCGAACAGATCGAAATCCGCCTGACCGACGGACGTCGGTTGGCCGCGCAATTGGTCGTTGGCGCCGACGGCGGTCGCTCGCAAGTTCGGCAACTGGCCGGCATCGCCACCACCGGTTGGAGTTACGGACAAAAGACGATCGTCGGCAACGTCACCACAGCCCGATTCCACCAACAGACGGCGTGGCAGCGCTTTCTTCCCACCGGCCCGGTCGCTTTCCTCCCACTGCGTGACGGTACCTGCTCCATCGCCTGGCACACGCAAACCGAGGAGGCCGATCGACTTATGGCGTTAGACGATGCCCTGTTCTGCAGCGAGCTTACCAAGGCGACGGGGCAAGTTCTCGGTGAAGTGAAATCCATCGGAACCCGCGGCTGTTTTCCGCTGCATCGACAGCACGCCGTGAACTACTCTCGCGGGCGGGTTGCGCTCGTCGGTGATGCGGCGCACACCATTCACCCGCTGGCCGGTCAAGGCGTCAATCTAGGATTGCTCGACGCGACGGTACTGGCAGAGGTTTTGCTGCAATCGGCGGTGACAGAACAGGACTTGGCGGATCCCTCTGCGTTGGGCCGCTACGAAAAACGGCGCCGTCCCAACAACCTAACCATCATGACCGTTATGGATCTGTTTACCGGCGTGTTCAGTGTCGAAGCCGCGCCGCTACGTTGGGCGCGCAACCTGGGTTTGAATCTCGCCAATAGCGCCGGACCCGTGAAGCGGGAGATTATACGCTACGCCATGGGGTTGGAGACCTCCCGACGCGAATGACCGACCTGTTTTACTCGCCGCTACAATGCCCCCGTTCGATTAGTCGCTGACCGTTCGTTTTTTTTATAGCCGTTATTAAGAAAACCTTCTGGCCACAACCCTCCCCTTTTGGTCGTGATGGTCTATTACCGTAATAACAAAAAGTAGTGGATCAGTACGGAGGGAACCGGAATGCCTGCGCCAGCGGTTTCGGGTCTAAGGGTTAGGGCACCCGCCTCGTTGATAGAAACTCCTGTTTTTGTGATCACGGTGATCATCGGTATCGTTTTGTCCGTCCTCGCCTATTTCGTCGTCAACCACCTCAGCGGTCATTTGGCTCAACAGCATCGAGAGAGAGAAATGGCTCGGCTTACACAGCTTGCCGGACAGCAGCTGAGGCTACTCACTCACCAGGCCCTCATCACCACACACGAGCTCGCGCTACGGCTGCGCATCCCGCCCACCAGCCGCAACCATTTCGACACCCTGGTCGAAGAGACCCTGAAAGATGAGTCCAGCGTAAGCGGTTTATTGCGGTTAAGGCAGACAGCAGCAGGGGTAGATCCTTTTCGGGTCGTGAAGACTTATCCGACACCGAACACCTTGGACATATCGCTCGCGGATATTCAGTGGCCGATCGACGAAAGCGGTAAACCGGTGATAGTGACGATGCCCGCCGCCACACGCCCGAACTCCCGCTACGCACTGGTGCTCGCCCGCCTCAACTCGGTGAAGACCGGTTCCGATTGGATCGCGACAGTCATCGATTTCGACTGGATCCACGGCGAAATCGTCAGATCGCTAGAGATAGACCAATTGCAGCTTCGTATCTACGACGCCGCAGAAAGCGCTGAACCTCGTCCTATGCTGCATAGCCCCGGCATCATGTTCAAAGGTCTCTCACACAGCGAAGAGGCTCTGATAGGCAATAAACCCTGGTTACTGGAGACCACCGCAACGAGCAGCGCGCTCGGCACGGTCACCGACCAGCGCAGCGCGTGGATTGCGCTCTTCAGCGGCCTCTTGTTGACGCTAATCGCCCTGAGTTACCTAACGGTTCTTCGCCGGCACGCGCTGCTGTTCGCCAAGATGCAACAAAAACTGGGGAAGAAACTGGCCCACCAGGCGCGCCAAGAGGTGGAACGGGACCTGCGACTAAAAAAGTAAGGCGATAGAGGCGAGTCACAACGCGATTGTCATCACCGATGCGACTCGCGCACACCAGCCCATCATCTATGTCAACAATGCCTGCGAACGCATGACCGAATATACGCACAAGGAGCCGCTCGGTCGCTCACCGGATATATTCCTCGCACACGAGCGGAACCAGCCCGCTATGATCAAACTGCGCACCGCGATCAAAAAAGGATCAGGTGGTTCGGCTGCCGTTCGCAGCTATCGCAAAGACGGAGCGATGTTTTGGAACGAGTTGAGCGTCTCGCCGGTCGTGGATAGTGCGGGGCAAATCACTCATTTCCTCGGCGTCATGTCCGATATTACCGATCGCAAACGCTTCGCCGACCAACTGCTTTACCAGGCGACACACGACCAGCTCACCGGTCTTCCCAATCGCAATCTCATGCAGGACCGGCTCGAACAGGCGCTCGCTCACGCGAAACGCTACAAGACCAACTGCGGATTGTTGTTACTCAATATCGATCGCCTTAAAGCAATCAACGAAAGCCTTGGTCATCGGTTCGGTAACCAAGTATTGAAAAGCGTCGCCGAGCGGCTCATTAATTCCGCGCGAAGCTGCGACACCATCGCCCGCCTCTCTGGTGACGAATTCGTCATCGTCCTACCGGAACTCAACGACGCCGACGAAATGTTGCTGGTAGCCCAGCGAGTATTGAACTCGTTCGGTCGCAGCTTTTTGGTAGAAGCGCACGAATTGACGATCACCTGCAGCATCGAGGGTTGCGCTTTTCCCAAGGACGGTAACGATACCGAGTCGCTCCTGCGCAACGCGGATATCGCCATGGGGAGAGCAAAGCAGAAAGGTAAGAATCGGTTTGAGTTTTTTACCGAAAAGATGAATGTCAACGCCATCGAACGCCTCAAATTGGAAAACGACTTAAGACATGCTGTCGAGAATGGCGAGCTGTTTCTCCACTACCAGCCGCGCGTCGACCTCAGCAACGGACAGATCGTGGCTCTCGAGGCGCTGGTTTGCTGGCAACACCCCTCGCGCGGACTGATACCGCCGGGCACGTTCATTCCCGTAGCGGAGGAGGCGGGAATGATCCCTCATATCGGAGATTGGGTGCTGCACGCGGCGTGTGAACAGATGCGGGCGTGGGAGCAGCAGAATCTCTCCAGCGTTCCGGTCGCGGTCAACCTCTCGGCACTGCAACTGCAACGTAACGAGTTGCAAAACGAAATCGAAACAGCGCTACGCGACTACCACATTAGTGGCGAACACCTTGAGTTGGAAATAACCGAAAGCTCGGTCATGGAAAACGCTGCCGACACCGTACAAATACTCGAAAAACTGAAGGCCCTGGATGTACGGTTGGCCATCGACGACTTTGGCACAGGCTACTCAAGCCTCGCCTATCTGCGCCGCTTCCCGTTCGATTACCTGAAAATCGATCGCTCCTTTATCGCCAACCTCACTCGCGAGCCCGACGAAGCCTCTATCGCCCGCACCATCATCGCCATGGCTCACAGTTTACGTATGAAAGTCATCGCGGAAGGTGTCGAAACGGAAGCGCAGGCCCGCTATCTGCAATGCAATCATTGCGAAGAAATGCAGGGTTATCTGTTCAGTAGGCCGGTACCGGCAGATATGGTGTCGCAAATGTTGCGCGAGAACCGCTCACTCTTCGACAGCATGCCGCTACAGAGGATTTCGCATCGCTCCATACTGACTGTTGACGACGAAGTCGAATCCCTGCACGCACTGCGGCGAGTATTGAGAAGGGAGGGTTATAACATCATGACAACACCCAGCCCTCTGGAGGGTTTGGAACTATTGGCGACGGAAGGGGCTGAAGTGGTGATCTCGGATCAGCGTATGCCAGAAATGAGCGGTGTCGAATTTCTCAGCCGCGTACGCGAACTCCATCCCAGCACTATACGCATCGAACTCACCGGTTCCACCGACATCCAGGCAGCGGCGGATCTGGTCAATCGCGGTGCCATCTTCCGTTTTCTCACCAAGCCGTGCGATGATGATCTACGGCGCAACGTGCGTGAAGCCTTCAAGCAATTTGAAAACAACATGCGCTTGAAAGAGGCGTTTCCCAACGATACGCACTAAGCCGGTGCGATGCAGCGACGATACCCCTCAGATCCGGAGTGGAGCGAAATGGAGCACGATTTTTGGCATCGGCGGTGGAATAAGAACGAAATCGGCTTCCATCAGCAGCAGATCAACTTACATCTCCAGGAGTTGTGGCACTCGTTTGAGATCGAGCCTGGTACCCCGGTTTTCGTGCCACTCTGCGGGAAAAGCCAGGATATGTTGTGGTTGGCCGAACAGGGTCACCCGGTGCTGGGAATCGAACTCAGCGAGCTCGCCGTGGAGAGCTTTTTTTCGGAAGCGAGTCTTTCGCCCACCGTCACCGAATCGCCCCCCTTCCGACGTTACTCGCATGGCAACATAGAGATTCTCGTGGGTGACTTTTTCTCGTTGGAGCCTGCGCATCTCGACACGTTCGAGGTCGTCTACGACCGCGCCTCTCTGATCGCCTTCCCCCCCGAGATGCGCCCTCGCTACTCCCGACATTTAAACGGGCTACTTCCCAGCGGGGCCAAAATTATGCTCATAACTTTGGAGTACTCACAGGAGGAGATGAAAGGGCCACCATTTTGTGTCAAAGAGTCGGAGGTCAACGAACTGATGGGCGACACAATGAGAATAGAGAAGCTCCGCGAGCTCGATGTGCTCTCGGAAAACCCCCGTTTTATACGACGCGGATTAACCGCACTACAAGAAAAGGTGTTCAGACTTAGGAAAAGATAGCGGATTGCGGTGGGGCGCTAACAGACGCTAAACCGCTTATTCGAAACCTTCGACTCCCACCATTACCATATCGCTGACCGGCAGCCGAATCTGGCGCACTTGCTGATAGTCGGGACTGCGATAGAAAGACTCGAAAGCCTGCCTATCGGGAAAACGAATAACCACCAGCCGACGCGGCTGAAAATAGTCTCCCTCGACGACCTCAAAATCTCCACCTCGCACCAGGTATTCACCGCCGAAGCGCTCGACGATCGGCCGGGCGCCCAGCATGTACTTCTTATACTCCTCCGGATCATCGATTCGCACATCGACAACGAGATAGTAGTCCGCCATTTTTCTCCTCCTGGGTCGCGTCTAGTCGCATTCGGCCCGACCGCGCGCGGAACGAATCTACACAGTGTAGCCGAGAAAAGGTGTTGCGCTGTTATCACCCCCTTAGAACGGTCATAAACAAAACGGCTTAGTTCACTTGAGGATCCAACTCACCCGCCGCATAACGCGGGGTCATTCTCTCCAGGCTCTCGGCATTGATCTTGGAGGCGTTGCCCGCAGTACCGAACGCCTCGTAGCGTGCTTTACAAATATCCTTCATCGCCTCAGTAGCGGCAGCGAGAAACTTGCGCGGATCGAAGTCCGATGGTTTCTCCGACAGATAGCGACGAACAGCGCCGGTCGAGGCCATACGCAGATCGGTATCGATGTTTACCTTGCGCACACCATGCTTGATCCCCTCGACGATCTCCTCAACGGGAACACCGTAGGTCTGTCCCATGTCGCCGCCGTAATCGTTGATGATCTTCAACCAGTCCTGCGGTACCGACGAGGAGCCGTGCATGACCAGGTGTGTGTTGGGAATGCGCGCATGAATCTCCTTCACGCGCTGGATGGCGAGGATATCCCCGGTCGGCGGACGGGTAAATTTGTAGGCACCGTGGCTGGTACCAATAGCGATCGCCAGCGCATCCACACCAGTTTTCTGCACGAAGTCGGCCGCCTCCTCGGGATCGGTGAGTAATTGCGAGTGGTCCAACGTACCCTCCGCACCAATACCGTCTTCCTCTCCGGCCTGTCCGGTTTCCAGCGATCCGAGACAACCCAACTCGCCTTCAACAGAGACACCGCAGGCGTGCGACATCTCGACGACGCGCTTGGTGACGTCGACGTTGTAATCGTAACTGGTCGGTGTTTTGCCATCTTCGCCCAGCGAACCATCCATCATGACCGAGGAGAATCCGAGCTGAATGGAGCGCTGGCAAACGGCGGGCGAAGTACCGTGATCCTGGTGCATGCAAACCGGTATATGCGGCCACTCTTCGATAGCGGCAAGAATCAGGTGACGCAGGAAGGGAGCGCCCGCATATTTACGCGCACCTGCCGAAGCCTGCACGATCACCGGACTGTCCGTCTCGTCGGCCGCCTCCATGATGGCGCGCATCTGTTCGAGGTTGTTTACGTTAAAAGCCGGAACGCCATAGCCGTTTTCGGCGGCGTGATCCAGCATCTGTCGCATGCTAATAAGTGCCATTACCCTAACTCCTTGCTCATTTCGTGTTTACTGAAACCTTGCTACGCAACCGATCGTCACATTCGACGACAATTTGCAGAGCGCTCTTAATCCTCTACGGCTTTCACTTCGCCCACTCGTACGATTTTCATCGCGTTGGTACCGCCATGCAGCCCCACCAAATCCCCTTTGGTGATGATCACCAAATCGCCATCGTCGACGGCACCGCGCTTTTTCAACTCCTCGATCGCCAAGCGGTTAGCGGTGGCGTGGTCAGTGGGGCTGACGCACGGTACCGGATAGACTCCGCGGTATAGCGTCACCCGGCGCTGGGTCGATTCGTGCGGCGTCATCGCGTAAATGGGAATCCCCGAGCTGATACGCGACATCCATAAGGCGGTATCACCCGACTCGGTCATTGCCGCGATGGCACGCACCGGTAGGTGGTTGGCGGTGTACATCGCCGCCATGGCGATCGCTTCGTCGGCTCGTCGAAACGACTCATCCATGCGATGGTTGGAGATTATCGCGGTGCGTTGTCGCTCGGCGCTGCGGCAGACCCGATCCATCGCTTCAATCGCCTTTACGGGATATTTACCGGTGGCGGTCTCGGCGGAGAGCATCACCGCGTCACTACCGTCCAGAACGGCATTGGCCACATCGGAGACTTCGGCACGGGTGGGGATGGGATTCTCGATCATCGATTGCATCATCTGTGTCGCGGTGATCACCACGCGGTCTCGCGAACGCGCCATGCCGATCAGACGTTTCTGGACACCCGGTACCTCCGCGTCGCCCAGCTCGATGCCTAAATCGCCCCTTGCCACCATCACCGCATCGGCGGCCGCAATAATCGACTCGGCTTCCTGTATCGCCTCGGTGCGTTCGATCTTCGCGACGATGCGAGCTTCGCCTCCCGCTGCCTCCACGAGGCTACGCGCTTGCTCCACATCGGCGGCGTCACGGGGAAACGAGAGAGCCAGATAATCGGCCTGTAGTTGGGCGGCGACGGCGATATCTTCACGATCCTTCTCTGTGAGAGCCGCTGCAGATAATCCGCCGCCCTGGCGGTTGATGCCTTTGTTATTGGCGAGTTTGCCACCCACGACGACTTGGCAATCGATACGGTGTTCGTCGACGGCCTGTACCGCCAGAACAATGGCGCCATCGTCCAACAACAACGTGTCCCCGGGCACCACATCGGCAGGCAACGCTTTGTAAGTGATGCCCACTTGAGCGATATCGCCCGCGCGCTCATCGAGACGCGTATCCAACGCGAAGCTCGCGCCCTCGTTTAAGACAACGGAACCTTCCTGGAATCGATCGATGCGGATTTTGGGACCCTGAAGATCCATCAATATGCCGACGCTGCATCCGGCAGCCGCCGCATGTTCGCGTACCTGTTTGACACGACGCTGATGGTCGGCCGCATCGCCATGGGAGAAATTGATGCGGGCCACATCCAATCCCGCCGCGATCATCGCATCGAGCACCTCCGGGTCGTCAGTTGCGGGACCCAGGGTCGCTACGATCTTGGTACGGCGGGGCGTATCGATTGTCTATTCCTCGCTATGAGAATGTGGATCCTTACCCGGCTCGCTGTTCGAGCATCTCCACGGCAGGGAGCTTCTTGCCTTCGAGAAACTCCAGAAACGCACCACCGCCGGTGGAAATATAGGAGATCTTGTCGGCAACGCCATATTTGTCGACCGCCGCCAGAGTGTCGCCACCACCGGCGATTGAGAAGGCATCGCTTTCGGCAATGGCCTTGGCCAGAGCGGCGGTTCCCGCGCCGAATTGATCGAACTCGAAAACGCCCGCCGGACCATTCCACACGATGGTACCGGCTCGCTTGAGAATCTCGGCGAACTGCTCGGCGGTTTGGGGGCCGATATCGAACACCATGTCATCATCGGCGATGTTTGTTACGGATTTCAGTTCAGCCGCCGCCGTTTCGGAAAACGCTTTGCCGCAAACCACGTCGGCCGGGACCGGTACATCGCCACCCGCCGATTGAGCCGCTGCGCCGAGCCGTTTTGCCTCATCTACCAGATCCTCTTCGTAAAGCGACTTACCCACCGAATGACCGGCCGCCGCGATAAAGGTGTTGGCGATACCACCACCGACAATCAGTTGATCGACGATCTTGGAGAGCGAATCCAATACGGTAAGCTTGGTGGAGACTTTCGAACCCCCGACAATGGCCACCATCGGGCGAGCAGGATTGTCCAGTGCCTTACCCAACGCATCAAGTTCACCCGCCAGCAAAGGTCCGGCGCAAGCCACGGCGGCATACTTCCCCGCTCCATGGGTGGAGGCCTGAGCGCGGTGCGCGGTACCGAAGGCATCCATCACGTAGATGTCGCATAACGCTGCATACTGCCATGAAAGCACATCATCGTTTTTCTTCTCGCCCGCATTGAATCGAACGTTTTCCAGCAACACCACCTCGCCATCGGCAATCTCGGGAGCCTGCTCCAGGTAATCCTTGATGAGCCGTACCGGTTTACCCAACAACGTCGAGAGGTGATCGGCAACGGGCTGCATGGAGAACTCCTCGGCGTACTCACCCTCCGTCGGACGACCCAAGTGTGACATCAGCATCACTCTGGCACCCGCCTCCATGGCGTGGCGGATGGTGGGAAGCGAAGCCTGGATACGGACATCGCCCGCAACGCGGCCATCTTTTACCGGCACGTTAAGATCCTCGCGAATAAGCACACGCTTACCCGCAAGATCCAGATCGGTCATCTTGATTACGGACATGACGTCAATTCTCTTCAATGAGTAAAGGGCGGATTGTCAACAGCCCGACGCACCGCGGAAACAGACATCCCCACCGCGGGTACGGTGGGGATGGAGTCGCTTATGCCGACTACTTCGCAACGTGCTGCAGGAAACGCAGCATGTTGCAGGTGTAGCCGTACTCGTTGTCGTACCAGGTAACCACCTTGACGAAGGTGGGATCCAGGGCGATACCGGCACCGGCGTCGAAGATCGACGGATTGTTGCAGCCACGAAAATCGGTAGCGACCACTTTTTCGTCAGTGTAACCCAGAACACCCTTGAGTTCACCCTCCGAGGCCTCTTTCATCGCGGCACATATATCCTCGTAAGAGGCGTCGTTATCGAGCTCCACAGTGAGATCGACCACCGAAACGTCCGAGGTGGGCACGCGGAAGGCCATACTCGTCAGTTTTCCGTTCAGCTCGGGCATCACTTTACCAGCCGCCTTTGCCGCACCCGTGGAGGAGGGGATGATGTTTTCCAGAATCCCGCGCCCGCCGCGCCAATCTTTCATCGAAGGGCCATCGACGGTTTTCTGGGTGGCTGTGGCAGCATGCACCGTGGTCATCAGGCCGCGTTTCACACCCCACTTGTCGTGCAGCACTTTCGCCACTGGAGCGAGACAGTTGGTGGTGCAGGAAGCGGCGGAGACGATGGATTCGCCCGCATACTTATCGTGGTTGACACCGTAGACGAACATGGGAGTGTCGTCCTTGGAAGGGGCTGACTGCACCACCTTCTTGGCGCCGGCGGCGAGGTGCTTTTCGCAGCCCTCTTTGGTGAGAAACAGACCGGTGGACTCGATGACGATCTTGGCACCGATTTCGTCCCACTTCAGATCGGCCGGATCTCGCTCGGCGGTAAGACGAATGCTTTTTCCGTTGACCACCAGATAATTGCCGTCGACCTGGATGTCGCCGTCGAACCGGCCATGCACCGAATCGTACTTCAGCATATAGGCGAGATAGTCCGGATCGAGCAGGTCGTTGATGCCGACGATTTCGACATCCGGGAACTCTTTCGTGACCGCGCGAAACACCATGCGGCCAATGCGACCGAACCCGTTGATACCGACTTTAATTGCCATTACGTATTCTCCTGAACATGTATTTATGAATCTTCATTGCATTGGGAGTGTGCGGCCGAGATTTTACAGAATTTCTTCCACAATCTGGGCAACCTTCTCGGGTACCAGGCCAAAATATTCGAAAAGCTGTCCCGCCGGGGCCGATTCGCCGAAGCGATCGACGCCGATCACGCGGCCCTCGCTGCCCACGTACTTGTACCAACCGGCGGTAACTCCCGCCTCGACCGCCACGCCACGGGTTCCCGATGGGAGTACCGATTCGCGGTAGGCTGCATCCTGGGCATCGAAGGCGTCGGTGGAAGGCATCGAGACAACGCGTACCTGCTTGCCCTTGGATGCCAGAATCTTCTGCGCTTCCACAGCGAGCCCCACCTCCGAGCCCGTAGCGATGATCACTGCCTCGGGATTGCCTCCCTGGGCTTCGGACAAGACGTAACCGCCTCGTGAGATCGCATCGATCTGCTCGTCGCTACGCGGCTGGTGCGGCAGTCCTTGGCGCGAAAAAATAAGGCTGGTCGGTCCTTCGCTACGCTCGACCGCGTACTTCCATGCCACCGCCGACTCCACCGCATCGCAGGGTCGCCACACCGACATATTGGGGGTAACCCGCAGCGAGGCGATTTGCTCCACCGGTTGGTGGGTAGGACCATCCTCGCCGAGACCGATGGAGTCATGAGTGTAGACGAAGATGGACGGCACCTTCATCAATGCCGCCATGCGTACGGCGTTGCGGGCATACTCCATGAACATGAGGAAGGTCGCCCCGTAAGGCTTGAAGCCCCCATGCAGGGCGATGCCGTTCATGATGGCCGACATACCGAACTCGCGTACGCCATAGTAGACGTAGTTGCCATCCGACACCGTGTTGCTGATGCCCTTCGAACCCGACCAGAGGGTCAGGCTGGAACCGGCCAGATCCGCCGATCCACCGATGAATTCGGGCAGTTCCGGTGCATACGCTTCAATGGCGTTTTGCGAGGCCTTGCGCGAGGCAATGGTGGGGCCCTCTACATTGACCTTCGCGATATAGGCGGCGGATTTCTCCGCCCAATCGGAGGGCAGTTCGCCCTTGAGGCGGCGCTCCAACTCCTCTGCCTGCTCGGGAAACGCCTTACGGTAGGCGGTGAACTTCTCATTCCACGCCGCTTCGGCAGCGGCGCCTTTGTCGCCGGCCCTCCAACCCGCGTAGATCTCTTCCGGCACCTCGAACGGAGCGTGCGACCAACCCAGGTTTTCGCGCGTTGCCTGGATTTCGTCGTCGCCCAAGGGGGCACCGTGGCAGTCGTGGCTGCCGCAGAGGTTGGGAGCGCCGTAACCAATCACGGTCTTACAACAGATCAGCGTGGGCTTATCGTTGACCGAACGCGCCTCCTGGATCGCCTTCTTGATGGCATCGGCGTCGTGGCCGTCAACATCACGCACCACATGCCAACCATAGGCTTCGAAACGCTTCGGCGTATCGTCGGTAAACCAACCTTCGACGTGACCGTCGATGGAGATGTTGTTGTCATCGTAGAAGACCACCAGCTTACCCAGGCCGAGGGTTCCGGCCAGCGAACATGCCTCGTGGGAGACACCTTCCATGAGGCACCCATCCCCAGCGAAAACATAGGTGTAGTGGTCGATGAGATGGTGCCCGGGCTGGTTGAACTGGCTGGCCAACACCTTCTCGGCGATGGCCATGCCCACGGCATTGGTAATTCCCTGCCCCAGCGGTCCGGTGGTCGTCTCGACGCCAGGGGTATAACCGTACTCGGGATGACCGGGCGTTTTGGAGTGCAGTTGCCGGAAGTTCTTCAGATCGTCGATGCTCAGATCGTAACCGGCCAGATGCAGCAACGAGTAGATGAGCATCGATCCGTGACCGTTGGAGAGGACGAAGCGGTCGCGATCAGCCCATTGGGGGTTGGCCGGATTGTGCTTGAGAAAATCGTTCCACAACACTTCGGCGATATCAGCCATACCCATGGGAGCACCGGGGTGACCCGATTTGGCTTTCTGAACCGCATCCATACTGAGGGCGCGAATCGCATTGGCAAATTCTCTGCGGGAGGGCATGGCGTCTCTCCTAAATCTCTAAAGCTAAAGTCGATGAGGGTGAAAACCCAGAGGGCCGGTGATTGCGCCGGCGCTAAGAAAATCCCCCCAATTAAGGGGGAGGCCATTGTCTCTGAAAAGTTATGATCGGGCAATATAGGATAAGGGCTATCTTATCTAAAACTTTTTTATCATAACCGTGGTTTGGATTTATGAGGGTTCCCAATCATCCCCTCCATGGGATGGATCGAGAAGGCGCAGAGAACCCCGGGGATCTCCCTGAGATTCAATCACATACCCGGTGTACTCCGGGTTCTTAGGCAAGAATCGATCGCCGCGCTACGATTCCCCCTTCCACTTGATGGAACAACCCATGCTGGGAATCTGCTCCCGCGGCCCGTGCCCCGTTTCCGCCACCTGTTTCATGGCCTCGAACAGATCTCGCCGCGCGTCGATGGGGGCTGTCTCCTTCTTGCTGGCGTCAAGTCGGCCGCGATACTGAAGCTCCAAATCGGCGTTGTAACCGAAAAAATCGGGCGTGCAGACCGCCCCGTAAGCTTTGGCGATCGCCTGAGTCTCGTCGACGAGGTAGGGGAACGGCAGATCCCACTCCACTGCGATCTGCTTCATGTTATCGAAAGAGTCTTCGGGATAGTCGGTGGGATCGTTAGCCATAATAGCGACGCTGTTGATTCCGTGGCTCTGCAGCTCTCGGGTGTCGCGTACCAAGCGCGTATGGATCGCCTTCACATAAGGACAGTGGTTGCAGATGAACATCACCAGTGTGCCTTTTTCACCCCGACACTCCTCCAAGGTCCATACCTTGTCGTCCACACCGGGCAGAGAGAAATCGATGGCGGCTTTACCGAACTCGCAAATGGGGGTTTCCAGCAAAATCATGGGGTGTTCCTCGCGATAAGGTTTAATTAACTAAGACAATAGCCGATTACTGCTACCAGACAGCAATAATCGCTACCGGCAAAGCGGGGACCGGATCCAGGTAATCTATACCTTTTCTTCCGATGATCTAGTACCATTCTCGCTTTTGACGAAACCCATAGGCCATACCCGGCCTGGCATACTCCCAAATGGAGCTTGAAGAACGACTATGAGCAAGAGCTATCTATTCATCTCCGAGTCGGTTTCGGAGGGACATCCCGATAAGATCTGCGACCAGATCTCCGACGCGATCCTGGACAAGATCATCGAGCTGGACCCCAACCCCGAGCGGGCCCGCGTGGCGTGCGAAACCATGATCAAGACCGGCGCGGTGATCGTGGCGGGCGAGATCTCCACCGAGGCGTGGGTGGATCTGGACGATGTGGTGCGCGAGGTGGTGTGCGATATCGGCTTCACCAGCTCCGATGTGGGTTTCGACGGCAGCACCTGCGCGGTAATGTCGCTGATCGGGAAGCAATCCGGCGATATCGCCATGGGCGTGGATCGCACCGCTCCGGAGGAGCAGGGTGCCGGTGACCAGGGCTTAATGTTCGGCTACGCCACCAACGAAACCGATGTACTGATGCCCGCCCCCATCACCTACGCTCACCGTCTGGTGCAGCGCCAGGCGGAGATGCGAAAAGCACATATCCTGCCGTGGCTGCGCCCGGATGCCAAAAGCCAGGTGACGCTGCGCTATGACAACGGCGCGATCGCCGGCATCGACGCCGTGGTGCTCTCGACCCAGCATGACCCGGATATCGACTATGCCCACCTGCGCGAAGCGGTAATGGAGAACATCATCCAACCCGTTTTGCCCAAAGAGTGGCTGGACAACTGCCCGGAGGAAAAAATCCACATCAATCCCACCGGCAGCTTCGTCATCGGTGGCCCGGTGGGCGATTGCGGCCTCACCGGACGTAAGATCATCGTCGACACCTACGGCGGCGCAACCCGCCACGGCGGTGGCGCTTTCTCGGGCAAAGACCCCTCCAAGGTGGATCGCTCGGCCGCCTATGCGGGTCGCTACGTGGCGAAGAACGTGGTAGCCGCCGGCCTGGCGGACCGCTGTGAAATCCAGGTCTCCTACGCCATCGGTGTCGCGGAGCCCACCTCCATCTCGGTGGAGACCTTTGGTACCGGCAAGATTGCCGATGAGAAGATCGAGGCCCTGATTCGAGACCATTTCGATCTGCGCCCCTATGGGATCCTGCAGATGCTGGATCTGATCAAGCCGATCTATCGCAAAACCGCCGCCTACGGCCACTTCGGCCGCGAAGAGCCGGAATTCACCTGGGAACGCACCGATCGGGCAGCCGCTCTCAAGGAGGCCGCCGGACTGTAGACTGGTAAGTAGGGTGGGCTGTGCCCACCCTACGTTTTCAGAGAAATTCCTGATTAAACAATATTTTTTCTGTGCTTTACGCGTCTCTGTAACCAGCCATTTGAATCCTTAACAAGCTTTTGTAAGAATATCCCCCCTCGTCGAGGAGCGTTGCAACGGGGCTCCCCCGCCAGGCTCGACGATCGGTCAACAGATCCACCGATGCAACGGCGCTCGTTCACTCAAGGAGACTTTGTGATGAACGATACCGCCAAAAATCTATCACCCGATTACCACGTAGCCGATATAGCCCTTGCCGACTGGGGTCGCAAGGAGATTGCCATTGCCGAGACCGAGATGCCGGGTCTGATGGCGGTTCGCGATAAGTACCGCGCGGAGCAGCCGCTCAAGGGCACGCGCATCGCCGGTTCGCTACACATGACCATCCAGACCGCCGTACTGATCGAGTCGCTGAAAGACCTAGGCGCCGATGTGCGCTGGGCATCGTGCAACATCTTCTCCACCCAGGATCACGCCGCGGCGGCCATTGCCGAAGGCGGCACTCCGGTATTTGCCTACAAGGGCGAGAGCCTGGAGGAGTACTGGAACTTCACCCACAGGATCTTCGAATGGTCGGACGGCGGCAGCGCCAACATGATTCTCGACGACGGCGGCGATGCCACCCTGCTGCTGCACTTGGGCGCTCGCGCTGAAAAAGATGGCTCGCTGGTCGACAACCCCACCAACGAAGAGGAGACGGTGCTCTTCGCGGCGATTAAAAAACGCATCGCGGAGCAGCCCGGATGGTACTCGAAGACACTGGCTGGCATCCGGGGTGTTACCGAAGAGACGACGACCGGCGTCCACCGCCTCTATCATTTCGAGCGCGAAGGGACGCTCCCCTTCCCGGCCATCAACGTCAACGACTCGGTGACCAAATCCAAGTTCGACAACCTCTACGGTTGCCGCGAATCGCTCATGGACGGTATTAAGCGCGCCACCGACGTAATGGTCGCCGGGAAGATCGCCGTGGTGCTGGGTTATGGCGACGTGGGTAAAGGCTGCGCGCAGACCTTTCGCGGTTTAGGGGCCACGGTGTGGGTGACCGAGATCGATCCGATCTGTGCCCTGCAGGCGGCTATGGAAGGGTTTCGCGTGGTCACCATGGATGAGGCCTGCGACAAAGGCGACATCTTCGTCACGGCCACCGGCAATGTCGATGTGATCACTCACGATCACATGGCGAAAATGAAGAATCAATCCATCGTCTGCAACATCGGCCATTTCGATTCCGAGATCGACGTTGCTGGTGTTCGCCAATACGAGTGGGAAAACATCAAGCCGCAGGTAGACCACATCATCTTTCCCGACGGCAAACGCATCATACTGCTGGCCGAGGGACGACTGGTGAATTTGGGGTGCGCGACGGGTCACCCCAGCTTTGTCATGTCCAACTCGTTCACCAACCAGGTCTTGGCTCAGATGGAGTTATGGCAACGCCCCGACCACTACGAGAACAAAGTTTACGTGCTTCCCAAGCACCTGGATGAGGAGGTTGCCAGATTGCATTTGAACAAAATCGGCGCCGACCTAACCAGGCTTACGCCTGAGCAAGCCGCTTACATCGATGTGCCGGCGGATGGACCGTACAAGCCGGATCACTATCGCTATTAGAGCCCGAGAACCTCACGCGTAGACGCTGAGGCGCAAAGATCGCCAAGTTTTTAAGCGCCGGCAACGGTAGGCCCGCTCCGAACCGCAACGGCACGTTTTTAGTCAATCCGATCTTTGCCTGCCTCAGTGTCCTTGCCTCATAGCGCGATATAGTCATGACTACAAATCCGATCTTCAGCTGCGAGTTTTTCCCTCCCAAAACCGATGAGGGTGCGGTAAAACTCGCGACCACTCGTGACGAGTTGGCCAAGCTCAATCCTGCCTTTTTTTCGGTGACTTATGGCGCGGGTGGCTCGACACGAGAACGGACGCTGGACGCCGTATTCGCCATCCAGGATGCAGGCCTCCAGGTTGCACCGCATATCTCGTGCATCGGTGCCACCCAAGACAATATTCGTGAACTGCTCAGCCTCTATCGTGACCGTGGTATCACGCGCTTAGTTGCGCTTCGCGGCGACATGCCCTCCGGCATGGCAACGCCCGGGGAGTTTCGCTATGCCAACGAATTGGTGGCGTTCATCCGTTCGCAGCACGATGACTACTTTACGATCGAAGTGGCGGCTTACCCGGAGTTTCACCCCGAAGCTTCCAACGCCGAATCGGATCTGAAGAATTTCGCACAAAAAATCGCCGTTGGAGCCGACAGCGCCATTACCCAGTACTTTTTCAATGCCGATGCCTATTTTCGTTTTGTCGATGATTGTCATGGGATGGGAATCACTGTCCCGATCGTTCCCGGAATAATGCCCATCACCAACTCATCGCAACTGATACGTTTCTCGGACGCGTGCGGGGCCGAGATCCCCCGCTGGGTACGACGCCGTCTGGAGGGCTTTGGCAACGACCGCGATTCGATTCGCGCTTTCGGCCTGGACGTGGTGACAGACCTGTGTCGCAAACTACTCGATGGTGGAGCACCGGGCCTGCACTTCTACACCATGAACCAGTCCATACCCACCACAGCGATCTGGAACGCGCTGGAACTCGGGGCTGCGTAACCGGGCCCGAGTGCCTCCTCCGGGCTGCGCTGCTATAGTTACGATTCAGTCCCGACTATCGTCGCAAACCCATGAAGCAAACACCTTCCAATCAGCAGTGGATCGATCGCGATCTCAAAACCGTCTGGCACCCCTGTACCCAGATGAAAGATCACGAATGGTTGCCCATGATCCCTATTCGGCGTGGTGAAGGGGTGTGGTTGGAAGATTTCGAGGGCAAGCGCTATCTCGACGCGGTGAGCTCGTGGTGGGTCAATCTGTTCGGTCACGCACACCCCAAGATCAACGCTGCGGTCAAAGAGCAGTTGGATGCGCTGGAGCATGTGATTCTTGCTGGATTCACCCATCAACCCGTTATCGAATTGTCGGAACGTCTCATCGCGCTAACCCCGCCCGGTCTGCAACGCTGTTTCTACGCGGATAACGGATCCTCCGCCGTCGAGGTGGCACTAAAGATGAGTTACCACTATTGGCGCAACAGTGGTCGCCCTGACAAAACGCGCTATATCAACTTGAGCAACAGCTATCACGGAGAGACGCTGGGTGCGCTGGCGGTAGGTGATGTCGCCCTCTACAAAGAGACCTACCAGCCGTTGCTGCTGGAACCGATCACCGTTCCGAGTCCAGACTGTTTCCATCGCGAACCCGGAGTCTCCTGGGAGGCGCACTCGCAATCCATGTTCCGGCACATGGAGGAGACCCTGGAAAAACACGCCGACGAAGCGTGCGCCGTCATCCTGGAACCGCTGTTGCAGTGCGCCGGTCACATGCGTATGTATCACCCGGTCTATTTGAAACTGCTGCGTGATGCCTGCGATCGGTACAACGTACACCTGATCGCCGATGAGATCGCGGTCGGCTTCGGCCGCACCGGAACGCTATTCGCCTGCGAACAAGCGGCTATCAGCCCCGACTTCATGTGCCTTTCGAAAGGACTTACCGCGGGTTACTTACCGGTATCGGTCACGCTGACAACCGAACAGGTCTACCAAGCCTTTTACGACGACTACGAAACCCTGCGCGCGTTTCTCCACTCCCACAGCTATACCGCCAACCCTTTGGGGTGCAGCGCTGCGCTCGCCACACTGGATCTGTTCGCCGAAGAGCCAGTACTGGAACGAAATCGGCGACTCGCCGCTGTGATGGCTGAATCCACCGCGCACTTGGCCGACCACCCCTTCGTTGGCGATGTTCGCCAGCACGGCATGGTCCTGGCGATAGAAATGGTCCGGGACAGGGCGAGCAAGCAGCCCTTTCCCTGGCAGGAGCGTCGCGGCCTGCGCGTCTACCAACACGCACTGGAGCGGGGCGCTCTACTGCGCCCATTGGGCAACGTGGTCTATTTCATGCCACCCTACATCATCGAGGAAGAGCAGATACGGTGGCTGGCCGAGATCGCCACAGAGGGCATCGAGTTGGCGACGCGGGCCTAAGCTCATGCGCATTCCCCGCCTTTTCCGAGTTCTCGTCAAATCTGGTGTTTGGATATTGATCCAGCTGCTACCTGATTGCCCGTCGTCACCTCGATTCCATCTTTAAACTTCACTCCCGTTATCACCTTGGCCAGGTAGTTAAATCCCCGCT
>Ga0209679_1000270_pt1 | contig 21755 bp, 26 predicted proteins | sample WorMetHEROISLAND_4_FD_187408 | JGI IMG/M metagenome (GOLD analysis project Ga0209679, IMG submission 187408) | Marine gutless worms symbiont microbial communities from Max Planck institute for Marine Microbiology, Germany - Olavius sp. 2 HERON... ...
CCTCGTTTCCTGGCCAAGTGTCGTAAGAGGCGACTGAACCAGGGTAGTTTATTTTTGCTGTTTTTTTAGGTTGTTTGCTTTGTCTGATTTGTATTTAGTTTTTGCATCTTTATTTTCCTGTACTGCTTTCTTTGTCAGTATCAGTCAAGTGATTGGCTGTGAAGACCGCCTCCGAAATGACCTATACTGTGTTGGGTGGGGAGTTAAACTCTGCTCAACCGTCAACCCTACATTGTGTTGTATGGAGATTCACATTCCCAAATAATGGTATTTTTCCCTGTAATTGCATCCCAAACTCTCTACTTTAATTTATAATTTACTATTTTGTCTGACTTTTCGTCACACCACATGTTGTAATGGCAGTGTGTTGTTGCAACTTGTTGAATATGCTGAGCAACACCCAACTTATTTGCGGCACTTAACCATCGCTGTCACAAACAGAGATGACGATTACCTTAATTTGACAGATTTTTGATGATCAGCCATCACACAGTTTTCTTAGAAGAAATTCAGATGATGAGGCCTGTCACAATGTCGCTGCTTCTGTTCAAGGATGTTTACACTCTGGAGTGAACACTACACTGAAAGACTTGTTAAGACAGATGATGGCTTACAATATGAGCAGTTTCTGCTTTCCCAAGCGATTACAATAGTTATATGAATATAATGTCTTTTGTTATTTGTTTCATTTAGTAATGCATTTTCATTGTTTACCTAATTTATGCTACATTTTTGCAGTCAAGTGTATAATGTTGATTGATGACGTGCGTCTTATTTGTGGTTATACACGGTGATGTTTATGCTATAATTAGTTCTATCACTTAATGCTGTTAACACAGTGTGAAATTTTTGTTATTTTACGTTATATTTTCCAGTTGTTCAGAAAATTTGTCATCTTATTGGAGTACCAGTGACTGAGCTGACAAAAGCATTCCTACGGCCACGCATTCGTGTTGGTCGTGAGTATGTGACAAAGGCTCAGACAAAAGAACAGGTTGGTGCTTGACATTTATATACGTTTAACTTTGTGAAAAGTTGCTGGTTAAAGAAAAAAAATCAGTGGTAATAGACTATTAGTAGCACAGTGCTATTGATTTAATTTCAGTTTCAAGAAGTTACTAACTTGGGTTCCAAATGTACATATTATTGGTAGTAACTGTGAATTAACAATTGATACTTTTGTATTACAATCAACTAATCGGTGACCGATGACAACTAAAAAGTTTAATAGTTTACTTTCAGAAAATAAATGATTAGCTGAGTACGAAGTGAACTGAAACAGTCCGCTTGTTATCCCAAAATTAGCTAATCATATCATACCATAGCAAAGAACGGATATATGCTGGCATTGCTGTAATTTGCAAATCGGCTACTAGTGCGCTAGAATGGAGACTGTGGGAAATCGCTACTGCGGGGCAGTTATGGTAAGCCGGCTTACGCCTGACTCATTGCCACTGTGTGGCTAACGCGGGAGATCGCCAGTTCACAGTGACTGTGTCGCGCAGACCTGGGAGCAGGCACACACACACACAGAAAATAAAAGTATCGTTGGCTGTCCAGCACTACCAACTTAAAATTGTAATCTGTCTGCTGTCTACCGCAGCTTTATTGTTACTTAAGTAAATTTTTAAAAAGTTGAATCATTAACGAAACGGTTAGAACTTGACACACATTATCAAGCTCTGTATGCCTACATCCACTGGGCCCTCTTTTTTGACCCAAAACCTATTTAGTTCATCTTTGTTCTAAGATGCAGTACTGACAAAAGTTTGGCGAAAATCTGTCAGTGCATACCACAGATATTGCGGCAGCAACATCACAGATGGATAGACGGACACACTGACACATGCAGGTACGGATGACGTAAAGACATAATGGATCGGGCACTGCCTAATGGTGGCAAAGGCATAAAATTAATTGTAAGAGTTAAGATTTTATAAATGATAATGGGATTAATCATTGACATCTGCACCCCTAGTTATTAGTGTGTTGCAGATAATGCTATATAACATTAGTTCTGCATCTTTACATTTTTTGATTCTTAGTAATAGAAGTTAAATGTGTGTCAGGTGGAGTATGCTGTAGAAGCAATAAGCAAGTCCATATACGATCGAATGTTCAAGTGGATTGTTCAGCGAGTTAACCGTTCTCTAGACCGCAGCAAACGTCAGGGAGCTTCATTCATTGGCATCCTTGACATTGCTGGCTTTGAGATATTTCAGGTTTTGTCTTACCTCTCTTACCGTCATTCTTTCTTTGTATGATGCTGACCGTTGCTGTTGTGACATTTTCTATAAAACTACTAAATCGAATAACTTGCAATACATGATCCTGTGTTGTTGAAGTTTTCTCACTTTCAGAGTATGCCATAATTTTCGGAAAAATGTGTTCTGCATTGCATAATAATAAACCACATGTAATTACTAATAATGTACAAACTTGTTTTTTATTTGTATGTCTTTGCTGCGGACTTGTCACTTGAGAGTAATGGCTATATTAACGATCGCTTTGATGATGTGCCCAGCCCTGACACAATATATACCTGCTTTAACCTAAGTCTGTAGTTGTTTCTTGTAATCGTTTGAATTTTCTTACTTACTTACAGTATACAGAACAAAACTACATTGTCTGAGGCACCAAAGTGGCTAAAAGCATGCCACCAAATATATCGGACAGAATGATGTATTTCCATTCTATCAGCCTGTGTCATCAATCATGTCGCTTTGTCGCTCACCAGAAGTAATGCATAATATTTCCTTATGGAATTAGACATAATGATTGATGTAAGTGTTGTTAAATATACTGTTGAGCTGTAACTGTGCAACATAGAAGCTGTCTCTCAAGCACTTGATGGTGTTTCTGTGTATGGCTTTGTTAAATGGTTGATGTAACTGCTGTGTTGCAGCTCAACTCCTTTGAACAGCTGTGCATCAACTACACAAATGAAAAGCTTCAGCAGCTGTTCAACCACACAATGTTCATACTGGAGCAGGACGAGTACAGCCGCGAGGGCATTGACTGGCAGTTCATTGACTTCGGCCTTGATCTGCAGCCAACGATTGACCTCATTGAAAAGGTCGGTTGAACACAGTTTAATTTTGTGCACTGCATTGTGTGAAAGTTTGCTTATGCCTATCTGTAGGTGGAACACTGTATGCAGCACTGGAGCAGTTTTGGCTGCATGCTATTCCTGACACCACCGTCTGCCATTGACTCATATAGTCTCAGCTGAATATGTCTGAATATTTGTAATAATATTGCATGGTAGTAGTAGTAGCAGCAGCAGCAGCAGTAGCAGCATACATACATACACGCATACATGGAGTGTTGGTGGTGATGGTGGTGTTGTTAGTAGCAGCAGCAGCAGCAGCAGCAGCAGCAGCAAACATACTCTTGTACAAAGTTGAACAGTGTGCACTGTTGACATACCTTTGAGATATTGCTGTGGCCTTTTTAAGTGAGTGACTCAGACTGGCATTGATGATGATGTTTTTAGCCGATGGGAGTGCTTGCACTAGTCGATGAAGAATGCTGGTTTCCGAAAGCGAACGACAAGACGTTGGTAGAAAAGCTGTTGGTTCAGCACACATCACATCCAAAGTTTCAACGGCCAGACTTCCGTGATCGTGCCAATTTCAGCTTAATTCACTACGCTGGCCGTGTGGACTACTGCTGTGACCAGTGGCTGCTCAAGAACATGGACCCGCTCAATGAGAATGTAGTCTCTCTGCTACAAGACTCAGCCAGTGACTTCATGCGCACAATCTGGAAAGATGGTATGTGTGGTGTTGGGTTGTTGGTTTTTCTGTTTTTTTTGTCATTTGTTTTTCACGTGAGTTTGTTATTGTTCTGTTGATATCTTTTTAGTATTTGTTTAAAAATCATTAATTAGCTCTGATGTGTGAATGGTTTACTTTTTCTTGTATTGTGTGGTTGTAAAAACTTGTAATAGAACTCGTCAATTTATGTCTGATGTTTTTTCACATGTGTGAGTGAATTAAGGCAGTAATGTAGGCACCATGTATGATGATAGAGTTTGCTTACAAATGCTGTTGTTTCCAGTTCTGTGAACCACATATTTGTTGTAAATTATACCTGGGTACAGCTTATATGAGATATTAATTTGTGATAATCTGTAAACTTCAAAACTTCTGTGTTGTCTTATTTTCAGACAGTTTTGTATTGTTGCTGATTTCATGATTTGCATTTGTTTGCCATTTTGTCCTTCAACCGGGACTTGTCACTGAACAGTTTGTAGTATTACAACATTGGCTGTCATGTTGGTGGTCTGTGTGTTAATCTGGATTGCATGTGATTTAGCTGAGATTGTGGGCATCAGTGCCACAGTTGGGAACGAGGCTTCGGTGTTTGTTGGAGTTCGGACTCGTAAAGGGATGTTCAGGACAGTTGCCCAGACGTACAAAGAGCAACTCGTTAAGCTGATGCAGACGTTGAACAACACGAATCCAAACTTTGTGCGCTGTATCTTGCCAAACCATGAAAAGAAGGTTGGCATTGAATTGTCGTTGCCTTTGCATCATTTTGCTGCCTGGCTTCTGATTGCTTTTAGCATATTTTGTGTTTAAAATATGACGTGCGTGAAGAAGATTGGAAGGGTGTCATAACGTTTTGTGTGTTGGCATAGGGAGGTAAAGTCGATTCTCCTCTGGTGCTTGACCAGCTGAGATGCAATGGTGTGCTGGAGGGAATTCGAATCTGTCGTCAGGGATTTCCAAGCCGAATTGTATTTCAAGAGTTCCGACAACGCTACGAGTTGCTGACACCAGGAGTCATTCCACGAGGCTTCATGGATGGCAAGAAAGCATGTGCAAAGATGGTCAGCAATGTTAACTTTTTCTAATTGTAGTGTTTGTGATAGGAAGAGCAAACATTTCTAGACGTATTTTTGAGTTGTATTTGCTAAATATTGGTAGTATATGATTTTTCTAGAAATGTTGGGTTTGATTGGATAGGTTGGTGCCCCTCGTTATAAGAGAGTGTTAACGAATCAGTACCAATGGGATTTAGCAAAGTGATAACACTGTTGTCGAATCTGCATTTAGTCAGTGAGAAAATAATAATAATTAAATTACGGTAACTTGAAGAAACTTCTTAAGCAGCGGGGACATAGAATGAAAGCAGTTTACTGCATAAGGATGGATAATTGGATATTTATCATCGTGGCCACCAGTTGTTCCTATACTGTTGTTATATTTATGCAACTTATTTGTGTGTTAAAGTTAGTGTCAGCGATGTGGTATGTATGGTATACCATATGTGTTGTGAGAAATAAATACGTGTATTTTTTACTTTGTGAGTAAAGCAGTTGTTGCTGCTGTGTTTGTGTAGATCGAGGCACTCGAGCTTGATTCCAATCTTTATAGGATTGGCCAGAGCAAGATATTTTTCCGAGCGGGTGTTCTTGCCCATCTAGAAGAGGAGAGAGATTTGAAGTTGACAGACATCATTATTCAGTTTCAAGCTTTTGCTCGTGGAAACTTTGCACGCAGGTTAGTAGTAGACACACTTTTTACCTTTAGATCTTAAAACTAACTGTGACTCATTGCGCAGCTTTAAAACCGGTCTAAAGACATATTTATTCCGCCAGGACTATAACTAGCCAGTGTCACTCAGCGCCTCAGATTACAGTGATTTCACTCGAATTATGGCGCTTTATAAATTATACTACTTACTTACTTACTTACTTACTTACTTACTTACTTTGTGCATCGCTTTGTATGTTTGTGTGTGTGATCCATTAATTATATTGACTTTGTCTGTCCAGTTTGCCCATGACACTGAATAACAGATGATTTTGCGTAGACAGAATGGTTTTGTGTGTAGCTTTGTGCTTTGTAGCATTTAGCTTTGTAGACAATTTCGTGTGTTTACCTTGTGTCCAATAAAACTGACTCGGTGAACTGTGCTGGTGTTTCAGAAAGCACTGTCTATTGCTGTTAAGTTAGTAACACAAAGCCCACTGTAATACAGAACTGTTTTTGTCCATCGATAAGAGGATGCAGCGTAATTGTTGTAATAGCATGGTAAGAGTAATTGATTATTGCAGCTCTGTGTACTGCTCCTCTGTGTAATATGTTTTGTTGTCAGTTGAGATCAGACTATCAAAAAAATATTAAAACTGAAGATACTAACCTGAGGCTCCACGAACAAGAGCTGTACTTATAGTGAGTGCAGTATTATGCTAAGGCATAATGAGTGTGTGTGTGTGTGTGTGTGTGTGTGTGCGTGTGTGTGTGTGTGGAGTAGTTGATACTGCATTTGGTGTTGTTAATAGTCAACCACCTTGGTCTTGCTTTCAGGAATTTCCAGAAGCGATGCCAGCAGCAAAACGCTGTGCGAATAATCCAGCGAAATTGTTCGTCATACCTGAAGCTACGCAACTGGCAGTGGTGGCGCCTCTTCACCAAGGTACTTTCGCAAAAAGTTTCTATGCAAGATGATTCCAAATAAAAGTGTTTAGTATAAAAATGCCTATGATTTGTTTATTGTGCACCTTTTCTTCTGTTAGCATGTCATGCATTAAAATACGTTAATAATTGAATGTCTTGCTCAGATATTTATGTAGTTATTGCAGTATTGGAGCGATGCTGTAGTAGTGAAGTATTTTCCGTATCATATTGAGATACAACGTTGTTTTCAATTGTGTTTTAATCCAGGTAAAGCCGCTACTACAGGTGACAAACACGGAGGAGAAACTCAACAAGAAGGAGAATGAACTGCGCCAGGTTGCTGAGCATCTGACGCACCTACGTGAAGAACACGATTCACTGAAAACTGAGCATCAGCAGCTTATCAGTGATAAGATGCTTATCACTGAGCAGCTACGAGCTGAACAAGACCTTTGTGCTGAAACTGAGGAGGTGCTGTGTGCATTTTATATTGTGCAGAATACTACGTTTGGTTTTGGTTTCGGTTTCGTTTTTTGTATCGTCATTCATCAAATTTTTTTACAGTGCATTGATGCTGGTTCAGAAGGGAATCCAGCCTGTTAAAAATCCACTACAAATTCTTTCAGGGACAGCTGGCTAATTTGTGTGAATTTCGAAGATGGAAGTGGTTGTTTTCTGGTATGTTTATATAAATGTTTATAGAAAATAGTTTGTAATCAAAGTCTTACAACATGTGGGATAATTTCTTAACAGTAGGTGAGTCTTATTGCAAATATCATGTGTGCATGTAACTTTATCGTGAAAATGCTATTAATGGTAAAGAGCAGAAGTTAGTGCTACAGCGATTGTGCAGCTTTATATGACACACCCATTTAGTTTCTGTTTAACCAGCCCACTTATCTTGAATTACGCCAGTGTAGGCCAAGTCCTTGTTGGAGAACCTTTGGGAATTGCTGCAAGCAGGTTTTTATGGGCTGGATGCTTTTCCTGTTGCCAAACCAACAGTGTCAGAGCAGCAGGGGGCATATGTACAACTTCACCAGTCTTAATAGTGTTAACGCAATACCACTGTATATCGAGTGAATCTGGAAAACTGAATGTTATGTCCAGGCAAGAGCACGTTTGGCGATTCGGAAACAAGAGTTGGAGGAAGTGATGCGTGAGATGGAACAACGGCTTGAAGAGGAGGAAGAACGAATGAATGTGTACAATGCCGAGAAGAAGAAACTGCAGACAAGCCTACAGGATCTTGAAGAACAGTTAGCATTTATAACTGTACTACTTCTTCTTTTGGTTGTCTGCTAGAAGCAGGTCCTTGAGTCCTTGACTACCATCTCTACTGTCTTATTCATTGATCTGTCCTCAGCCTCCCTCTTCAGAGAAGCATAGTCCTTCCCATCTGCCAGATCGTCGAGCAGCTGTATTCTTTTCCTTCCTCTTGTTGTTCTTCCCTTCATTCTTCCTTCAAACTGTACTACTAAGGATATTTAAATAAAGAAATTTTTATGACTTTTTTCTGTGTTTTCTGCAGCCAGCAGTGGTCATTTCTGTGATTTGTGCATGTCTGATGTTAGCAAAGGTTAGAAAACCTCTTAGAGGTTCTTGTAAACTGTAAAAGAGTTGCTAGTCTCCTCACCTTATGTAGCTTTTATAGTTCTATGAGAGTTGTCCAGAAATGGAGTATATAGGTAGTATATTGGCACAGCATCTTTCCAAGAAGTAATATGGGGTTTCTTTCTCTTCCCCACATGTTTAGCATAATAAATCTATTCACATTTTCATAACAGTTGATTACTTAATTGGAAGAAAATTTCTTTTTAGTGATTGTAGTGTGCTGTGTGCTATGTTTAAGTTAACAGAGGAGCTTTGCAAATTTGTGATATGCAGATTAGAGCAGGAAGAACAGGCTCGACAGAAACTGCAGCTGGAGAAAGTCACAGCTGACACCAAGCTGAAGAAGTTTGAGGAGGAGCTTGCACAGCATGAGACCCTAACTGCCAAGGTTTGCGGTTGTTTGATTCACTTGCTGCAGCAGCTGTGAGTCAGTGGACTTTTGCCATCACATACAAAATTACTCAAATGCTGTAGAAAAGGCCCACCCTGTGGGTAGGTGCATCTGAATCTTCAGATGAGCAGTAGAGAACGTTAAAAGGCGTCTTTTGTTTGCACAATGTTTCGTCTGATATAGCATTCACTTTTGGATGATATGATGTGTTTAGTTGATGTGAAGTTTTTGATTATTATGAAATTGTCTTCTAGGTGTTTATTAATTGACTTTTTGGGTGGTATTGTTGAAAGCGATTCCGCGCATTGCATCAGATTGGTCTGTGTGTATGTACATGTGTGTCATCTGATACACTTATGCACCCTGCTAAAGCCGTTGGACGGAATGAGATGGCATTTGACAAGGACACTCGTGTGGTCCCTAGTTACACTGTGTGTGGCATGGCCCCAGTCCCCTATGGAAAGGGGAGATTTGGAGTTGAAGCCTCCAGTTGGGAGTGATGTTGCCTATTGCCCAATTACTTTCAATTACTTTGGCCCTGTTTGTTTTCCTTTTTAACATATGTTTTGTTTTTTATTAATCTGCATTATTATAAGTGAGAAGTTTGCTGTTCGATTAGTTTGCTATTATATACAGGTATCGGGTACTTAGTAACATGGTTTCATATGTGTGTAGTTAAGCAAAGAAAAGAAGGCGCTTGACGACCGAGTGACAGAGTTGTCCAGTCATCTCGCTGAAGAAGAGGAACGCAGTAAAGGGGCTATTAAACAGAAGACTAAGCTGGAAGCTCTTGTTGCCGACTTGGAAGAGAGACTTCGCAAAGAACAAGAGGTACAAAAGCATTAGTGACATAGGAAGAGTAACGGCCTTAATGATGGCCCTGACTCCTGTTCAGTGAATCGTTTGCAGCCTGCTTCTGCACAGTTGAATATTTTCAAGGATTTATTTTGCATCCCTTTTGTAGATGTCATAATTTTATCTGGAATCTATAAATTAGTCTCCTAAGTATAGTATGACATGTACGTTATTTGTCCTTGTTCACAACATTCATATATCGTATGTGTTATGGGATTCTGATAACTAGGGATGGGTTGATATCACAGTTTCACTTTTGATGCAGTATCGATACAGTAATACCAGGTATTGCAGTATGGATATGATATTGATATTTTTAAGCCTCCGCCGCCAGTAGGCGACGGCGGAGGTATATGTTTTCGGGTCGTCCGTCCGTGCCGCTGTCCGTCCGTCCGTCTGTCCGTCCGTCCGTCCGTCCGTCCGTCCGTGATTCACGTGGTAGTTTTATGTTTCCACGATATCTCCAGTATCTGTTGACGGATTTTTGCCAAACTTTTGTCACTGGTGCATCTTGGGACACAGATGACCTGATTACGTTTTTGGGTCATAGGTCAAAGTTCAAGGTCACACCATCGCGGCGGAGGCACACAGCACTCGACGCTACCATCGAGTGTAACTTTTTCTAGTTTGAGTGAGTCTTGCATTGTCAAACCCACTCTGCAAACTACAGCAACAATATCGTGATATATCGAAAATTCGATATTCAGTTCGCCGATACGATACAATAGGATATATCGAGCCAGCCCCACTGGTAAGATATGTACATCTAGGCTGTTTAGCTCATTGTGAGGCAGTTAATCAAACTCGTTTTTATTTCATACACATTTTTTCTTAGTTTTTGTTTTTCTGCGAAGTGTCGACAATCAACTTTGTTTTTAACTTAACTGTGTATGTTTTTATATTTAACCATAGTCTTAATTATCCATGTTTTATTTTAACTAACTATTCTTGATTTTATTCATTAGTTTTATCCATGTAACCAGTTTCTCTTCATACCATTATGGCACAAAATGACCTCTTAATGTGCTGATGTGCTGTTAAGCAACTACTGACTCACTTGAATGTTGTTAATGACACAGATGCTGCAGAAAGAATAATGTGAGTCGCGCTAAGAGCATTGTGATTTATTGTGACAGAGACAGAGCAGCGGAACATTGTCGAATACACTCTCAATGTATCTTGTGAACGTTGGGAAAGAAATGTGAAAACATGCAGTTTAAATTAGAGCTGTCGAACGATTAATTTTTTTAATCATGTTAATCGCACGTTAACACGTTAATTAACACGTCAATTCGACAGGTCTAGTTTATGTTGTAGGTTGCCGTTAGCGAACAACTGCACGTCTTGCCGATCGCGACTCATCTACAAGATGCGACCACTGTCGAACTTGCCATCAGACAATGATGCACAACTGACAAATTAACTGACATATGTTGTTATTAACTGAATATTATTCGATCGTCAAATAACCGCCGTTCAATTGCGTATTAGAACTTCTGTTTCATAGAATTCATGCATGTGCGTTAATTTTTTTCACGGCGTTAATTTTTTTGATTGCGATTAATTCTTTAACACGTTAATTAACGCGTTAATCCGACAGCTCTAGTTTAAATGCAATAATAACCGTCAGTTGTGTGGAATCGTTATTACTTACTGCATCTTATTTGTCGATGTGAAGCTGCGACAAGAGCTGGAGAAGATTCGACGACGTCTGGAAATGGAGCTGGCTGATGTTCGCGAGCAGCTTGCAGAGCGAACATCACAGTTGCATGATGTCCAGGCGCAACTGAATAGACGTGAACAAGAACTTCAGACAGCACTCAACCGGTAATATTAACTATATTACAGTACAGTTGCTGCTGTTTACTTTTGGTGTGGCGTGGTGTTGTAATGGTTGTGGCATCCAGCTCATAATCAGGAGGTCGCATGTTTGACATTCATTAGTTCTGCTGCTATGCAATGACTCTGGGCAGGTGGTTCACACACATGTGCCTCTGTCACAAGCACCATAGTTTGGTACTGGCCAGTGGTAAAAGTGGACCACGAGACCAGGCGGTACTCTTGTTCCACAGAACCCAAAGCATCCGTATTTGAAAGCCAGCCACTCGGGCATTGTGCGCAATTTGTACCTGTAATGTGGTATATGAAGGCATGGTGAATAGTCGGTGAAAAAGTCAAGAACTGTTAACAATGTAAGAACGCCGTCAGCCTGTCACACAACAAAAATAATGTCAAACTGGCACAACACAACATTGAATCGCTATTAACAACCACAGTGTTGTTACCATTGTTAGGCCTACGTGTATGTTGTGCTAACCATTTTCAATCAAATAACTTCCATAACGCGCATATGATTAGCAGGTACACTCAGATGACCAGCCGGAACGCTTACATGACCACCCGGTTCTCCGTACCGGCTAGTGCCGGCCCACTTTTACCACTGGTACTGGCCGATACGTGCTGGGGCTCTGGGAAGCTAACTGTGGGCCTGGCAGTAAATGGCAACCTGCCTGCAGGGTTTCTTAATAAGGTCACCTGCTTAGAGACCAGGATCAGTTACATCTCTGTCGCGCCTTATTGAGTATGAGACTATATTTATCTTTCTTTCTGGAGTATGCTCTCTTACTGAACAGTATGTCATGAACATTGTGTTGAATTCTTTTGCCAGTTGTATTTGTGAAATCATTTGAGTTAGTAAAAAAATTTAACATTACTTGAGGCCCTTTAATCAGTAAATAAGTGTTCTTGTATTGAATTAGCCAGTATCTTGAAACAGTTTATGCTACGGAAAATACAGTAATTTGAATACAGAACATCTGCTCCCATGTTAAAACTACTGCAGATGAATTAGTATGAGTAGTAAAGTTAGTAGTTGCATAGTAGTCAAATTTTAACCAGATGAAACAGTGGATTAAAATATTTGAGAAATGAATGTTTTTTAAACAGAGATAATCATTAAAAGCACGTAGTTAGGAATAATGGTGAAGTGGCTGATGTGATCTTGGTTGTCTGTGGTTAGTGTGGAGGAAGAAGTCGCTGGCCGAGCATCTCTACAGAAGCAGATTCGTGAAGTTGAGAGTCAGAAACAAGAGATTACTGAAGATCTCGAGAGTGAACGAGAAGCACGCAACAAAGCTGACAAGCAGAAGCGTGATCTTGCAGAGGTCTGACATTTCAGCTGCTGCTTGTGGTGTGGTGTGTGGGTGTGCGCGTGTGTGTGTGTGCAGCCATTTCGTAGTGTCTTGCAAGAGAACATGCAGTATTTTACTTTTTGACTGTATTGGCGTCAGGAAGAGCATACTGCTTATCAAAATAATCTGGCATTAACTGGCTAGCTTAGAGGAACCTGAGAATGGCCATTATAATAGTTGTATGTGCGCATGCATGTGCATGCCAGAGTGTCTCACATCTTCGATGGTATTCTGAGTTCTACTGCTATTTTTGTTTAACTTCCAAATTTTTAAGGAGTTACTTAATGTTAGACTGTGTACCCCAACTTATGATAGTAGTTGTAGAGGGACTCTTTATGGGCCGGATACCCTTCCTGTCACCGAACCAATGATGTTAAAGCGCTGAAAGTATCCCAAATGTTATACATTTTTTGTTTAAAGGTAAAGGTCCGGTACTGGATATAACGCTGCTCCACAATGAACACATGCTCAGGAGTGCTGTACAATCTCGGAAGTGGCAGCTGATTGGCATGAGCTAATAATACGGCAGCACATTATGCAGCCATCAATTGTCCGCACTAGCGAACAATTGGACCCCCGGTGCAGCATGCAGACATGCCACCGACCCAGTCAGCTACACTAGGCCTTCACCCAGTAGTCCGTAAGCTACTACTTATTTCCCGTCCCGCAAAGGGTAGGAGGCTGAGTTGACCTGAGCATACCATAGGTTAACAACTTGCTCAAGATTGCTTGCAAATGACCCGCAGTGAGATTTGAACCCGCAACCTGAAAGTTAAGAGTCCGATACTCTAACCAGTAGATCACTTACACCTAGTTTAGTTTTATTCTTTCTGATGTGCCATTAAGCAACTGCTCACTCACTCACTCACTCTGGAATCGACTAAGCTGGTAATGGCGTTCAAAGCGTATTCATTACTGGCTTTCAGTTAAATGCCTTTAGAACTAAACTGTCTTAATTTTGACAGCGTATGGTTAATGATGTCCTTGTTATTTATTAGGAGCTGGAGGCGTTGAAGAGCGAACTAGAAGACTCGATGGACACAACAGCTGCTGCCCAGGAGTTGAGGCAGAAACGAGACGTGGAGGTGACCGAGTTGAAGAAACAGCTTGAGGAGGCTGCACGGGCACATGATGCACAGCTGCAGGACGTACGACACAGGCATACCCAGCAGCTGGAGCAGCTCAATGAACAACTAGACCAAACCAAAAAGGTCAGATGTCTTTTAAAGTCATGTATGTAGTTGCAGTAAATATTGAATTCTTGAAGTCGGTATAATGGTCATAAACCTTGTCTCTGATATGTTATTATTGAATATTAGTCTTTCGACAAGCTCAAGCTTTCTACTCTCTAGCCATTATAAGAGTTAATGTGCACTTGATCGTCACAGTGTGGTGCGGTTTGTAACAAGTTGAATGTTACAATCACAGTACAAAATTTGTAAGCAAAGTCTGTACTTCGACTGGGAGCAGTGTGAAGAACAGTTTTTTATGGCATTTGTGATACTGGTAGTGATTTTTTTGTCTTGTGGAACAGTCCCGGATGTCGGTGGAGAAGGCGAAGCAGACTCTGGAGCAGACAAACAACGATCTGACAGCTGAGCTGAAGCAGACAGTGACTGGCAAACAGGAAGCTGAACGACGGCGCAAGGCAGCCGATACCCAACTACAGGAGACTAGTGTACGGCTTGCCGAGACAGAGGCCAAATCCACTGAACTCACAGAGAAAGTGAACAAGTTACAGGTATGGATGGGTTTCAGGCAGTTAGCAGACACAGCATTTGTTAAAAAATTACGTAATCATGGCTCTGTTAGAGCTCCTGTGTTGCTTATGTCTGGTATCAGTGACTATGTCGTACTACTGTTGGATAAGTCATCGATGTTTGGATGTTGCTTTAGTAGTTTGTTGTCATTTTTGGAGTTTACGTCTGTAGAAAATTGCTGTAAAATTTAACTGGAAATAGAGATGGATTGAACAAAGTGCTACAGATTTTCGTTAGCTATCGGAGCTTAAAAGTTAAGTGGATGTGAACATTTTTTGAACGGTTTACATGAATACCATTATACATTATACATTGTGTTGATATAGGCTGAGCTGGATGCTGCACAGTCACAGAACACGCAGGCTGACACACGGTCAGCAGCTCTAGCACGCCAGTGTTCAGCTCTGGAAATGCAGTTAACGGAGGCACAGCAGGCGGTCCAGAATGACGCCCAGCATCAGGCTGAGCTACAGGCTCAGCTACGCACCGTCGAGTCTCACGCTGCCGAACTCCAAGAGCATCTTGACGAGCAGACTGATGTTGTCCAGCAGCAGGAAGCCAAGATACAAACTCAGAATGCACAAGTAGGGTTCCGACATTACATACATACATATGTAAATTTATAACAAAGTCAAGCATAGCTCGAATCAGAGACATTGTCTGTGTATGTAATTTTTTTGTAATTTTGTGTTTATAATCTTGATATTTATCAATTCTTTAGTAGTAAAGTCAAAATCTCATTGTTTGTTAAATCTTATCCATATTTCTTCAGTGTTTTGATTATGTGATTGTTCAGTAATCAGTTGACATCATATACGAGTGCAGCGTAACGTATGACATGATAGTTTCAGAATATCATAAGTAGCTGAGTATAGTTCATAGTTTCGGCCAGTAAATGTGAAAGGAAATGTTTCTAAAGTACGGTACATCATATATGTACAGTATAACGTAATCTTGTGACACAAATATGCAATGTGGATTGTAGCTGGCGGAGTACAAGAAGCGTCTTGAGGAAGAGCTGTCTGCAGCCAATGCAGCAGAAGAGTACAAAAAGAAGATTGCTCATGACGTAGAAGTGCTTCAGGATAAAGTTAAAACTCTGCTTGACACCAACGATAAACTCAGTAAATCAAAGAAAAAACTCATGTCTGAGGTAAATCAAGTTAGTCTATAATAACTGTTATAATTTTGTTAAAATTGAAAACAGGGTTGACTTTTGTAGATAACTTTATTCTAGACAAGTGCAATATGTTATGGTACACTGTTATCTGTGTTGTTTGCTGTACTGGTTGATGTGTCATGATTTGTGTTAGCTCGAAGACACGAACATTGCACTTGAAAACCAGCGAGCTCAGGTGTCTGCATTGGAGAAGAAGCAGCGCAAGTTTGATCAGAATCTTGCGGAAGAAAAATCTGTTTCCGAAAAGTAAATAATTTTCTGTATTGTGTCAATAAACTTGGCACGACATCTTGCTTAGTCCGTTTTTGCAAGAAGTGGCATTTATGAGGAATAATCACATATGAATGATGCTTATAATCAATCAATCAATCAATCAATAATTTATTAAAATATTGCGGCAAAAGTGCTGGATTAAAATATGTAGCCTAGAAAATTATGAAATATAAACATGCAATAATACATACATATGGATACAGCTAAAAAATACCTACTGAAATAAAAAGGTTATTAACAACGTCATAATATGTATTGCTGTCCGTTGCACTGTCATTGAAATTAGGCTACTGCTGCTGAAAATTTTTGATGGAATATGGAATAAAAGAATTATAAAATCTGTTTGTATTAATTCTATTGAAATGAAGTTTTGATGTATGTTGTTGCGGTGCATTGCAGACTGGCCACTGAGCGTGATGCGGCAGAACGAGACAGTCGTGAGAAAGAGACGAAAATCCTCAGTCAGAGTCGCGAACTGGAAGAGCTGCAGAACCGTCTTGCAGATGCCGAGAGAATGAATCAGCAGCAACAGGCTGAACTGAGTGAACTTATGTCATCGAAGGATGACGTTGGAAAAAATGTACGTATTTGAGTGACTTTGTTTCAGCATTTGCATTTGCTAAAATGACGTTTGTACTATAACATACTTGTTTTCAGTTTATCTACCAAGAACGGTCATTCAAACCAGGTTTCGTCTTGATGAAGGACGTTTGCATGACTTGGTTTTGTACCTGTAATGTACAAGTTGGCATTTACTTGCCAGGCTTATATAATTAGCAGCACTAAATAACCTGGCAGCTTTCATTACCTTTGCCGCCACTTAGCGAGCGAAGATATTTGTCGCTTGGCATCTGTGTGTCTGTGTGTGTGTCCGCAGCATTGCATATAGTCTCAGCGCACCGAGCCGCGGCTGCACGCTGCATTAGTCTCGATGGTGAAGGTAATGCACTGTATCCAGTGCTCTCTGGTTTCTGCATTGTTAATGACGTTGAACATTCATTATTGTTGGGCCAATGTCATGAGCGGGTCGATCGCCGATGTTTAATATTTGGGGCTTGTTGTTGGCACAGATGCATGAGTTGGATAAAGCACGTCGTGTTCTCGAGACTCAGCTGGCCGAGCAGCGAGCACAGATTGAAGAACTTGAAGACGAAGTCCAGGCCAGTGAAGATGCCAAGCTGAGACTGGAGGTTAACATGCAGGCAATGAAAGCGCAGCTGGAACGAGATCTGCAGGCAAAAGATGAACAGAATGAAGAAGGCAAGCGCTCGCTCGTTCGACAGGTTCGTTTCTGTATTTGCTGATTTTTCCATGGAATTATATTATACAAGCTGATGCGGGCTATCGGCCACATCAGCTTGTTTAGTATTTACTCTCGGTGCTGCGTGCCTCTGTCTTGGTGACGCACATTTGACCTTATTGTCTCGGCCATTCCGGCCTCTGTCGCACGCCATCTGTTCGACCGCCTTGCCTCGCTGCGGCCCAGCGCTGCAGTGTCTATATATCAGCTGGGTGTGTCTGATTTGCTGCTGGTAGCAGGCGTCTGACGCACACCAGCTACGCGGCTGGGCCAAAGTCGAAGCTTGCTGCGGCGTGTGACTCACCGCCGCAAGTGTACGCGCAGTGTTTTCAAATTTTAATTTCTTCCCAATGACGACCCCTATCGACATAAGACTCAGTCCACATGTTACACACACATGGCGCGCGTCCGCGTGCAAATTTCGCCGCCGTATGTTGCGCCATTACAGAGGAAATAGGTGACAGACGTTAAGGCGACTTTCAATTATATTATAGATTTATTGTTAATTAAATTGTCTAACGTGTAATTTTTTAAAAAAAGTTATTATACACTAATGTGAAATGCTCTTCTGTTATGGATATCACAAATGTTACGTGTTGATGTGTTGTTGCCTATAGCCATTTAAAGCTTGTTGGTGGTGTGAATGATCCATGTGTGCATTTAAGTGTTTATGTGTGCTACATGCGTCCATTTCTACACGTAAATTTGCCTTTGTATTAATTAACCATTATTCACTCCATAGATTTCAAAGATGTGCTGTTAATTAAAAAATACTTCGGTTGATCAGCTTAGCTTAAAGTCTGTCTGTCACTGCTATGTGTTTTTGTGCCTTGCCAGCATTCAGTAGTGTGGCAGTAGTCTTCGGTTGATCAGTATTCAAGATGCGTGAGTGGTCATGTGTGTTGAAGCTGCGTGACGTGGAAACTGAGCTTGACGAAGAACGCAAGCAGCGACTTGCAGCTGCTGGAAACCGCAAGAAGCTTGAGGCGGATCTGAGAATGTCTGCACAGCAGGTTGATATTGTGACCAAGGCCAAGGACGACATTGCTAAGCAGCTGAAGAAGGCTCAGGTGTGGCATCAGTGGCTCATCTTTGTTATATTTTACCTGAATTCAAGTTTTTGCATGAAGTTAGTTATAGCGACAAATGTATCTGTAATTGGTAATGATAATAAATGGTTTTATGTGATATCATTATCTGACCGGAATCACTGTATTTGGTTCTCATAAATTGTTACTTTTATAAGTGTTATTTTCATTTTAAATGTTTACAGTGACTACAACATTGGATGGAATCAGAGTTTGATATCATGCATTTTACTGACAAGGAATATTTGCATACAAACTAGTATTGCTGCTTTTGATTTTTGCTCAACCTGCCATTTTTCTACAGTTTACTCCAGGTTGCGCCAGTGAAGTGAATTTTGGGAATTGTTCAGACAGAAGTTTTTACAGTCTGGATGCCCTTCCTGTTGCCCAACCAGCACTGTCAAGGAACTTGATTGTGTGATTTTTAAGCCTCCGCCGCCGGAGGCCGCCGGTAGGCGCCGGCGGAGGCTATATGTTTTCGGGTCGTCCTTCCGTGCCGCCGTGCGTGCGTGCGTCCGTCCGTGATTCACGTGGTAGTTTTATGTTTCTGCGATAACTCCAGCATCTGTTGACGGATTTTCGCCAAACTTATGTCACTGGTGCATCTCGGGACAGAGATGAACTGATTAGATTTTGGGGTCAAAAGGTCAAAGGTCAAGGTCACACCATCGCGGCGGAGGCGCACAGCACTCGACGCTACCGTCGAGTGCAACTTTTTCTAGTTATGAACATGTTATAAAGTAACTGTAACTAGTGTGTACGGTGTTACTTGTTAGGCAAACCTAAAGGATGCACAGATGGAATTAGAGTCGGCGCGTACATTGCGGGAAGAAATAGCAGGATCAAACAAAGAACTTGAGAAGAAATACAAAGCGCTGGAAGAAGATCTTCTCCGTACTCAGCAGGATCTGTTGGCTTCAGAGCGGGCTCGGAAGGATCTTCAAGTCGAGAAAGAAGACATAGCTGAAGAGATACAAACTGCAAGCAGGTTGCAGTTATGAACACGTTATTTGCACGATTGTTTGTTGTTTGTTATTCCTGCCATAATGAGAGCTCTGTTATTGGTGTGTATCTGTAATGTCAGTTTATTATTATTGTCAGCAGTGAATGAGACCTTGCATGGAATTGCAGATATCTATAGATTAATGCTCAGAATTTGCAGTCAGCGTCTGTGTAGTGAATGACTACTCATATGTGATCTCAAAATGTCACCATTATGTTCATATATTTGAAAATTGACATGACGTACCCCTAGACTCCCAGAGATTACTTGGACAGCATGTGGCAGCTGAAAAGTAAACAGTCCATTCGACACACTGCCCTTGTGTTTGTGGTTTTGTGTCTGGCTGAAGTACGAGGAATTAGAGATTGGAGATTGACGGGCCTTCATGGCTCGGGCAGCCCTTGTACTTTCTCTATTGATGTTATTGCATCTGCAGTTCTTCATGATGCAAATGATGTATAATGTATAAATGTATCTGTCTATGTACTTTACATGTTAATATTACAGAATCAAGACAGTGGTAGTGTGTTTTGCACAGTGAATTATTTTTTCAACGAGATTCCGTTACTGGCGTTAACTTGAAGCTGTTTCTGTGATGCGGCAGAGGTGTGGTTGCGGAGGAGAAGGCGCGAATGGAAACCAGGATTTCCGAGTTGGAGGATGAATTGGAAGAGGAACAGAGTAATTCAGAACAACTTAACGATCGTGTCCGCCGATTGACTGCTCAGGTGTGACAGCTACCTGTAATCCAATTCTGTTTGCATGATAATTTATTTGTTATACTGTATTTTTGTTGTTTGTCAACAGGAAGGGCATCCGACCTGTGAAGTCTTGTTCCAACAATTTTCTGCATTTCTTGTAAAAGATAACCTTGATAACATGGTATTCTGTCGGTTGACAATTACATATTTATTATGTCTGTGCCTAGTGTTCTGAAAACTTGTTTGCGTCACTCACTGAAGTTATTCATATTGTCTTCACCATATGATAAAGTAACATAGCAAGCCGATCGCATCTACGTGTAGTTGTGCATTTGTTCACTAGGTGGAGCAGTTGACTGCCGAGCGTGACAATGTTCACAGCATTAGCAACAAGGCGGAGACTGAGCGTGCAGTGCTGGAGCGACAGAATGCAGAGCTGCGTGCAAAACTTGCCGATGTGGAAGCAGAGACTCGGACTCGCTTCAAGACGGCAATGACATCCCTTGAGGGACGCATTGCCAACCTTGAAGAACAGCTCGACAATGAAATAAAGTAATGTGTCTTGAACAGTATTCTTAATGGCACTGAGATTTAGTGCAGTTGCCCCGATTAACTAATGAGGTGTCTAATATGAAATTTGTATAGTTTGTATTCAGTCATTGTTTACCAGTTAACTGAATCAGAGTGTATGTGAATAGCAGTGTTAGTGGGACTAATTATTCATATCAAATCATATCACTGTGGCAATGGTAACTTGGCAGTGGTAGTTGATTTAGCAAAATTACTCTAAATTGAGCCCAGCAAGCAGTGGGATTGGTAACCGTCTACGTTCAGATAAACTGTCTTGCTATATAACCAGCCATCTGGGCGAACATAGCGAACAGCCTGGTCATCCTTCCATTTGTAAGTGCGATGAGTAATGGTGATTGTGACTGCCACTATTAGGGAAGAAAAGGTTGAGCTTCATATAAGAGTAGGCCTTGTTAGCAGGACTGCTAGCATGCTAACTTAGTAGAAGGCAAAGGCTATTCAATGTTGTATGTGGTGTATGTTAGCTTTACTGGTTTTAACCCTCACTGGCTCAGTGTGTTGCAAGTGGATGACCTGCTCTCCATGTGATGTTTTCCTCTACATTTTACCATGTCTTTACTTTCGCTGTTATTGTGCGGTCGTCCTGTAGGCCACATTACGCGTCTTCCCCATCCGTCTGTCTGTCTGTCCCATACAGGCTTGTAACTCTAAAACAAAAAAAAACACAGTAAAATCAAAAATGGTATAAATGTTTGCCAGGGTATGAGTAAGTGGAGTGTCAGTTTTCAGTTGAAAAGTCAAAAGATCGAGGTAACCGGATGTCAAAAACCTCAAACCGCATATCTGGGGTACATGTTTACTTATGTGTAGTGACTGCAAACTAGGCCTAACTCACTGTCAGCACATGAAACCGATCTCGGCATCTGGATGGACAGTTGCATATCATATAGGCGCTTGTTGCCAATGTGTACTTAGTTTGATTCAGTACTCCGGGCGTGTTTTGTGTCTGTTAACATTTATGCGAAAACTACTAAAGTTTGTCTTTCTGTTTCAGGGACCGACAAACTGCTGGAAAGACAAACCGTAAGTTGGAGAAGAGGACGAAAGAACTTCAGCTGCAAGCGGAAGATGAAAAGAGACATGCTGAGCAGTGCAAAGATCAGGTTTGGTAACTTCATTCAAAAAGTCTTCCAACCATACAGCAATATGTTCTGATACACCACAACTGACAGATTTGTCTAACAATATATTATGATCAATAAGGTCAAAAACATAAAAGAAATTAATAAACAAAAAGTGCGGTCAAGACCACACATGTACATCACTGCTACATCAGTTGCGCCCGCTTTCGGTGTGGAAGTGAAGGAGGTGTGGGAATGGGTCAGGGACCAGTCGATTAGATTTTGGTGGCAATCTGATAACCCCTTACTCTATTTTCCCCAAGTTTTACCCGATAAT
>Ga0209679_1000271_pt1 | contig 21738 bp, 21 predicted proteins | sample WorMetHEROISLAND_4_FD_187408 | JGI IMG/M metagenome (GOLD analysis project Ga0209679, IMG submission 187408) | Marine gutless worms symbiont microbial communities from Max Planck institute for Marine Microbiology, Germany - Olavius sp. 2 HERON... ...
CCCTTGCAGGCATGGCAGTTCCAGCGGCCAATGCGGTCGCCATCCGCCTTGCGAGCTACATGCAGGCTCCCGCATAACGGGCAGAATGGCTCATCGCCGAAGCGAATGTGTTCAAGATGCGCGATACCAGGCGTCTTGATCGGGGAAGCGTTGAAAGACGGTTAGCAGGTTCATGGCGTTTCCTCTCAACTTGAGAGCATTGTGCACCCGTCAAGCGAAAATGTTAACCCATAACTTGTTATTCCGAATAAATATGCCCGCCTTATGCCAATTTTCCGTTTTTTTCCGCCCGAACCCGGGTCTGCGTAAGAGCAGGCTTGCCTGCGAACGGCGCTACCGGATGGCTCTCCCTTCGCGGGCAAGTCCGCTCCTACAAAAAACGCAAAAGGCCGGGCTGTGCCCGGCCTTTGGTTCCGCCTTAGGGCGCGGTGTTACGCCGCCTTTTCGGCCTTGCCTTCGAGCAGGCTGTTGCCGCCGGTGCGGATGTCGATCTTACGCGGCTTCATGGCCTCGGGGATCTCACGCACCAGGTCGATGTGCAGCAAACCGTCCTCGATACGGGCATCCACCACCTTCACATAGTCGGCCAGATGGAACCGGCGCTCGAAATCGCGGGTAGCGATACCGCGGTACAGGAAGCGGCGCTCCTGCTCCTTGGCATCCTCCTTGTGGGCACCGGAAACCGTCAGGACGCTTTCCTTGACCTGGACATTGAGCTCCTGCTCGGAGAAGCCGCCCACCGCCATGGAGATGCGATAGGTGTCGTCGCCGGTGACCTCGATGTCATAGGGCGGATAACCGCCGGTATCGGACCGCTGGGTGGACTCCAGGGCGGAGAACAAACGGTCGAAGCCGATGGCGGAACGGAACAGAGGGGTAAAGTCGAGAGCAGTCATGGACATATCCTCCACATGAGCAATATGACTGAAATGCGTTCTTACGAACCGCGTTGGTTGCAGGCCTCATACGAGCGTCTACGTTAGCTAAGATAGGGACGGTCACTGAAAGTTCAACTGTTTTAGAAAAAGAAAACGACGAAGCGCGCGAATCCACGCGAAGATTGATTCGCGCCGATTCGTGTGGTTCGTCGTTTTTTTCCCGCTTACCACACCTCGCCTAGTGTCGCAATTTTTGATAGAGCTCATGACCACCGACATCCACCAGTTCCCAAACTCCCTCTTCCACCTTGAGTAGAATGATGCGCTCGGCCAGGGAGATTCGGAGCGACCAGTAGTCGCCTTCCGAGAGCATGAGCTTCTCCAGTCTCAGTCCTGGATGTTGGGGATTTCGTAGAAACTGGTGCAGACTTTTCGCCACGGCGTCCTGGCGCTTTCTGCTGAGTTTTCCCAGTCGCTTGTTGAAGCGCCGAGATGCAATCAGCTCGATCACTTCACCAATAAGGCACGCAATTGGGTAGGTGTGGCCGCATTCTCCAGGGTGATGCGGATTTCCGGCCGTTTTTCCGCTGCCTTGTCATAGTGATGCATCAGCGCACGCAGCTGGTCGTCCACATCGGCGAACGCCTCGATCTGACGCATTGCCAAGGCATCGAAACGCCGGCCAAGCTCACGTATCCGTTTGGCCTCGGGGCGGGAAACCGGCTTGGCTTTCTTCTCAGCGCGTCTGAAATGGCGACGTAGTATCTCGGCGTTTCGGCAATCTTTTTCAACGAGCGCATCGAGTCCATCAAGCAGTGTCACAATGGCCGTTCCGTGGGCTTCCGGCGGTTCCATGGTCGCCAGCCCCTCCCGAATTTCGGCCAGCACGGCATTTTTCCTTGCAAGCCATATCAGCTGCTCGTTTTCGAGGTTATCGGCAAGCACTGCCAGGTCGATAGCATCAGGCGCGGAGGCCCCTTGCACCGACGCAACTAGATGGGCCAGATTGGCACTTTTATGCAACGCATTGATTTTACGAAGGAATGCCGTTCTCATTGATCCTAGCTATAGTTCACGGGTTCGATAGTGGATCAGGCACCGTACCTGCCCTACCCTTTCCGCTGAAAGGTAGGTCGGGACAGGCGCGTCATTCGATGTTGCAGTATACCGAGTGAGTCCGACGTGCCGTAACCCGACAGACAATGCCGCGGGACAATCTCCACTGTCTGCCTGTCCATGGAAGCGACCGGATCTTTCTCTCATACTCAATCCGACTCCCGGTTGCGTGACGCCGATTTTGGGGTTCTCCCACCCGCATCAAAAACACCTTACTTTGTGTCCTCCATGTCTCTGTGGTTCGAGATGTGGATGTTGGGCACGCCGCCGTCCGTGGCGGTTTCCCAACCTACATTACCGGCTCATGAACGCAGAATCGATCCTGCGAGGCAGGCGGCCCCGTAGCCGTTGTCGATATTGACCACGCCTACGCCCCCGGCGCAACTGTTGAGCATAGTGAGCAGGGCGGCCAGGCCCCCGAAGCTGGCCCCGTAACCGACGCTGGTGGGAACGGCGACGACGGGGCGGTTCACCAAGCCGGCCACGACACTGACCAGCGCCCCTTCCATACCCGCGACCACGATCAGCACCCGCGCCCGCCGCAGTACCGGCAGCTGGGGCACCAGCCGGTGCACACCGGCTACCCCCACATCCTGGATGCGCTCGACATCGGCACCGAATAGGCAGGCGGTCTCATACGCCTCTTCCGCTACCGGCAGGTCGGCAGTACCGGCCGTGACGATCGCCAGGGTGCCCTCCGGGGTCTCCGGCGGCTCGCGCTGTAACACGATGGTGCGGCCAAGGGGGTTGTAACGCAGGTCCGGATGCAGGTCGGAGACCGCTGCAAAGAGGTCGGCCTCAGCCCGGGTGGCCAGCACATTGTGAGTGTGCTCGCGGATCATGTAACCTAAGATCTCGCGCACCTGGCCCTTGGTCTTACCCTGGCAGAAGACCACCTCCGGGTTGCCCTGGCGCAGTTCCCGATGGTTGTCGACCTTGGCCGTGCCCAGCTCGCCGTAAGGCAGATCCCTGAGCAGATCCACCGCCTCCCCCACCGGGAGCTCGCCGCGACGCACTGCCTGCAGCAGCTCGGTGAGACGGTTCGGGGTCACGCCGGTCCGGCCTTCACGCCGGATTGCGGGGGTTGGTCCGTTCCCTCCCTACCCGACTCCGATGCAGCGTCCGCAGCGACACGATCGCAACCCGAGCCGAGCGGATCCATGCTGCCGAGGCGATAGCCCAACAAGTCCATGGTAATATAGCGAAAACCGAGCTCTTGTAGGGTCTCGGTGACGGCCTCGGATTCTTCGAGCAACCGTCGGCGCTGCTCCGGGGTTACTTCGATCCGTGCCAGATCGCCATGCATGCGCACCCGGACGCAGACAAAGCCGCGGGTCCTGAGAAAACGCTCCGCCTCCTCCAGGCGGTTGAGGTCCTCCATGGTAACGCGCTGACCGATCGGCAATCGGGTGAGCAGACAGGCGTTGGTCGGTTTGTTCCAGGTGGACAGGCCCAGGGATTCCGACAATCGATGCACGTCCGCCTGGGAGATCTTGCACTCGAGCAGGGGGCTCTCGATCTCCAGCTCCCGCAGGGCGCGCATACCGGGGCGGAAGTCCCCCAGGTCGTCCAAGTTGCTGCCTTCGAGCACCCGCCCGAAGCCGGCGTTCTGCGCCACTTCGAGCAGCTTGCCGAACAGGGCGCGTTTGCAGATATAACAACGGTCCGGGGGATTGGCCTCCACGCCCTCCGGCATCTCGATCTCCACTAGCTCATGACGCACCCCCAGCTGGGTACCCAAGGCCAGCGCATCGGTCACCTCTTGCCGTTCCGTATAGGGTGTTACGGCCGTGAGCGCCAACACCCGCTCGCCCAAGGCCTCTTTGGCCGCCATCAGCAGGAAGGTGCTGTCCGCACCCCCGGAAAAGCCGACAGCCGCCGCCTTCATCCCCCGCAATCGATCGAGCAACCGTTTATAGATGTCAGGTTCCATCATTCGCCTCCAGGAGCCGCTCCAGCTCGCGGTAGACCTCCCGTAACGGCAGCTCCCGCTCCAACGCGATGGATTGGCAAACCTCATACTCCGGCTTGGTCTGCCGGCTTCCGTCCGGCCGCACAGCCACCTTGACGGGCACCGGACCAAAGGGGGTATCGAGACTGCGCAGGGTCCGCTCCAGGGCGGTTCGGGATACCGAACCGCGGCGCACCCCCAGGGTAGTGGTCTCCGCGAACAGGAGCCTGGTTAGTGTCGGTTCGTAGCGATCCTCGCACAAAACGCTTACCAGGATACCCGGTCGCCCCTTTTTCATTACCAGGGGCGCGATCCAGGCATCCTTCGCACCCTTGGTCAGCAGTCGCTCCAACAGGTGCGGATAGAATTCCGGACTCATATCGTCGATGTTGCACTCCAGCAGCGAGAGCGCCTCGCGCCGCGCGGGGTCGGGAGCCATGACCACTAGCCGCAGCACATTGGGCAGCGGTCCGTCGCGGCGACCGATGCCATAGCCGACGCGCTGAGAAACCATACTCCCTTGTGACTCGAAACGCTCGACCGCGGTGGTCAGGATGGCGGCTCCGGTGGGCGTCGTGGCCTCGAAGGGCACGCCGCCGCGATGGGTGGGAACGCCCTGCAGCAGCTCCAGGGTCGCGGGTGCGGGCACCGGCAGGCGCCCATGGGCACAGTCCACGACACCGGAGCCGAGCTCTACCACCGAGCCGATCACCGCGGGCCAGCCCAGCTGCTCCAGGCAGATGGCCGCGCCGACCACGTCCACCAGGGCATCGACGGCCCCGACCTCATGGAAGTGCACCGCCTCGATCAGAATACCATGGACCTTGGCCTCCGCTGCCGCCAGCCGCTCGAACACCCGCAGGCTGAAGGTCTCCACCCGGCGGCCGAGCCCGGAGCGACCGATCAGCTCCCGGACCACCGCCGGCGAGCGTGCCGGGCTCTCGGCATCGGCAGTGGTCGCCACCTCCACCCGGGTGCCGGCGATGCCGCCCCGGCGGTCCGGTGCGATGCGCAACTCGAAACCTTCCACGGTAAGCCGGTCGAGCCCCTTGCGCAGCACGGCCTCCTCGACCCCGAGGTCGAGCAAGGCCCCCAGGTTCATGTCCCCACTGATACCGGCAAAACAATCATAGTACAGGCTGGTCATGACAGTTGGCGCCGCGTGATTGATAACACTATTCTACCGCTTGTGGATCGAACACAGGACAGCCCGTGCCCGACATTCGCATCCGTAGGGGCAAACCTTGGGTTCGCCCTCCCACGGCAATCCTTGGGTTGCGTCTGAACGCTCGTCGCAATCTTCTAATAGGACAGGATTAACAGGATTTTCAGGATTTTCAGGATTATTTTTTGTGCGTTCCGAACGTTCACCGCACGGTTACACCTTTTCTAAAATTGCTCAGTAATCCGATAGCGATAACAGGACTCCAAAAGCCGAAGATGACTGCCCAGGCCATCCCTAAGCCCAGCCTCTATGAAGCGCTCTGCGCCCTACCGGAAGGCATCCGCGGAGAGATCGTCAACGGGCGACTCCACACCCAGCCGCGGCCAACCGGCCCCCATGCCCTGGCCAGCTCACGTCTCGGAAGCGATATCGAGGGCCCTTACAGCCGCGGGCGGGGAGGTCCGGGCGGCTGGTGGATCATCGACGAGCCGGAGATCCACTTCATCCGCGACCGTGAGGTCGAGGTCCCGGATCTCGCCGGGTGGCGGAAAACACGCATGCCACGGCTACCCGAGGGGCACAGATTCGAAGTGGTTCCGGACTGGGTGTGCGAGGTCCTGTCGCCGTCCACCAAGCGTACCGATCGTGAGGAGAAGATGTCGGTATACGCGAGCTTCGGGGTCAACTACGCCTGGCCCGTGGATCCCGAGACCCACACCCTCGAGGCCTATGCCGCAGCCCAGGGGAGCTGGCGGCCGCTCGGAATCTTCCGGGGCGACGATCGCGTCCGGGTCGCCCCTTTCGACACCATCGCTATCATCTGGCCGACCTCTGGGGTTGAGCGATCCCGGACCAGGCCGCGCCGGACCCCACTCGGAGTACACCGAATGACATAGGCTGAAAATCACCCACTACAAGAGCATCGATTCCCTGAAGATCAAGGGGCTGACGCCCTTCTCAGTATTCGCGGGGCCGAATGGTTCGGGAAAGACCATTTTTATCGATGCCTTGGATTTCGTCAGGCTTTTCATACTCAGTGGTATCGAAACGGCGCTCCGTGCGCATGGGGGATTCGCCAGCATCCATTCGGAAAAACGCCGGGCCGAACATTCCGGAGAGTTCGGCTTCGAGCTCGAATGCGACCTACCGGAGCTGGAACTGGCCGGTGAGGAGGAGTTGGTCAGGTTCCACTATCTGCTCAGGATCCGGGATCTCGATCAGAACCCCCCGAACATCGAAGAGCGCGTGTACGTGAATGGCGCTCTATTACTGGCACGCAAGAAAGACGACGTGCGGGTCATCCAGGCTGGAGGAGAAAAGGATCTCGGAGGGTTCTCCAAGACCCATTCGGCGCTGCTGTTCTTGTTGGAGATGCCGCTTGCGCAATTGTTGTGCAACATGGGATTATATCGTATCGATCCCATCGGCGCGAAGACGCCCGATCAATCGGATAGCGATCTAATCAACCACTATGGACTGAAAGTCCATAGTCTGGAGGACTAACGTCCTCATCCGTGGACAAGCCACGGACTGAAAGTGAAGGGACTTAACGTCCATAGTTTCAACTCTGATGCGCTTCGCGCACTAAAGTTATTGAAGCAATGAACGCGAATTGACGCAAATGGATCAGGAAACATCGATGATGGCGAGCCAATCCCGACCGATTTGCGTTGATTTGCGTTCATTGGCAGCAAAAAAAGAAGGGGCCTGGGTATGAGTATCTCAGGTGACGAAGCGACCGAGCGCGCTCCTGGTTCGGTGCGGCTGGTGGTGGCCCTCTCGTCGCGGGCGTTGTTCGATCTCGGGGGCTCCCACCGGGTATTCGAGACCGAGGGCGTGGAGACCTATTGTCGGTATCAGATCGAGCACGAGGAGGACGTGCTGGAACCGGGGGTCGCCTTTTCGATGGCGAAGAAGCTCCTGGCACTCAACGAGCGCCTCGGCGAGCGCGGGCAGGTGGAGCTGATCCTGCTTTCGCGTAACAGTTCGGATACGGGTCTGCGGATCTTCAATTCCATCCGCCATTACGGGCTCGATATTACCCGCGCCGCCTTTACCGGGGGGTGCAGCCCCTACAGCTATGTCTCTGCCTTCGGGACCCAGCTGTTTCTCTCCGCCGATCCGAACGACGTGCGCATGGCCCTGGATGCCGGGTGCGCCGCGGCCACTATCCTGCCGCTTGGACGCTTCTCGGGGGATGATGAAGCACAGCAGCTACGCATTGCCTTCGACGGGGATGCGGTGCTCTTTTCAGATGAGGCGGAGCAGGTCTACCGCAGGCACGGGTTGGAGGTCTTCAACGCCAGCGAGCGCGCCGCCGCCCATGAGCCGCTGCGGGAGGGACCTTTTAAAGATTTTCTGGCTGCCCTGCATGAGATCCAGAGTCTGTTCCCGGCCGACGACTCCCCCTTGCGCACGGCACTGATTACCGCCCGCGGGGCGCCCTCCCACGAGCGGATCATTCGGACGCTGCGGGCGTGGGGGATCCGGATCGACGAGTCCCTGTTTCTCAGCGGTCTCGACAAGGGACCTTTTCTCAAGGCGTTCAACGCCGATTTCTTCTTCGACGACCAACGTGCGCATTGCGATGCCGCCGGCGCCCTGGTGGCGACGGGCCATGTGCCGCACGGCGTCGCCAATGAGTCTTGATGCGTTAGTAGTGATGCACCTTCTTACCCGGCTGGAAACAAAATAATCCGTGAAAGTCGGTATATAATCGCACGGAACCTGCCATATACGAATGTGAAAACCATGAACGCCTTCCGCGAAATTCTCCCTGGGCCATGAACGACCCCATCCGGATCGCTCACGACCGCATCCTGGCGCCCGCCGGGCTGGAGCATCGTGACCTCGACCGTTTGCTCGGGACGCTCAAGGGCCCGGGCATCGATGCCGCCGATCTCTATTTCCAGTCCAGCCGGTTCCAGTCCTGGGTCCTGGAAGACGGCATCATCAAAGAGGGCAGCTTCAACATCGAGCAGGGGACGGGGGTGCGCGCCGTGAGCAGCGAGAAGACGGGCTTCGCGTACTCCGATGAGATCCAGCTCCCGGCCCTGCAGCAAGCGACGCAGGTGGCCCGGGCCATCACCCGGGGCGGTGGCGAGGGGCGGGTTCGCGTAGCCGGCGTGGCGGTTGGACACCGGCTGTACGCGCCTTTGAATCCGGTGACCAGCCTACCGGACGACGAGCAAATCGCCTTACTGCATCGAGTGGATCAGGTGGCACGACGCCTGGACCCACGGGTCAAGCAGGTGAACACGGGCCTGGTGGCGGTCCAGGATGTGATCCTGGTGGTTACGGACGACGGTAGTCTGATGGCCGACGTCCGGCCCTCGGTGCGCCTCAATGTCTCCGTGATCGCCGAGGATAGTGGTCGGCGCGAGCAGGGGGCGTGTGGCGGCGGTGCACGTCAGGGCCTGGACTATTTCCTCGAAGCAGACCGTTGCGAGGAGTACGCCCGGGACGCGACCCGGATGGCCCTGACCAACCTTTTAGCCATCGGCGCCCCCGCCGGCACCATGACCCTGGTGCTCGGTCCCGGCTGGCCCGGTGTGTTGCTGCATGAGGCGGTGGGTCACGGCCTGGAGGGCGATTTCAACCGTAAGGGCACGTCCGCCTTTGCGGACCGTTTGGGCGAGCGGGTTGCCGCATCCGGCGTAACGGTGGTGGACGACGGCACCCTACCGGGTCGCCGGGGCTCGTTGAACCTGGACGACGAGGGTACACCAACGGAAAATACCGTCCTGATCGAGGACGGCATCCTGCGCGGCTATATGCAGGATAAGCTCAACGCCCGCCTGATGGGCATGGCCCCGACCGGCAACGGCCGGCGCAAATCCTATGCCCACCTACCCCTACCGCGGATGACCAACACCTATATGCTCCCCGGCGAGAAGGACCCGCAGGAGATCATCGCCTCGGTGGACCAGGGCCTCTACGCCGCCAACTTCGGCGGCGGCCAGGTGGATATCACCTCCGGCAAGTTCGTCTTCTCCGCCAGCGAGGCCTATCTGATCGAGAACGGTAAGCTCGGGGCCCCGGTCAAGGGCGCCTCTCTGATCGGAAACGGCCCCGATGTGCTGACCCGGGTGACCATGGTGGGCAACGACCTGAAGCTGGACCAGGGGATCGGCACCTGCGGCAAGGAAGGCCAGAACATACCCGTCGGGGTGGGCCAGCCGACCCTGCGCATCGATGACCTGACGGTCGGTGGAACCAGTGTTTGAGCAACCCTTATTAACCGCAGAGACGCGGTAATCGTTCAGTCCCCACCGCGTCATTCCGGCAGGGATGGCCGGAATCCAGATGCCATGGATGGCAAAAACAGTGGGGGTTTGAATCATTAGGTCCCACAGCTATGCCACTTGAAATTTAACCACTACCCGCAATAGAAGTGGCGACCATATTGATTACTGTTTTTCGTTCGCCCTCTCCCCAACCCCTCTCCCGCCGGGAGAGGGGCGGTAAGGCTTAACTTAATGGCATTGACTTGTAATTGGGATAAAAGGCGTGGAATTTGACCGGTTTGATTACACCATCTAGGAAAATGTGGGGCAAGACCGAGCAGAAGTTTCCTAACTCCTCGACACCCTAAGAGGCTGTCCAAAAACTAACTCATTGATTATAAAAGCATGATTGTCATCTGGCTCCCACGCTCCGGCGTGGGAGCAGGTCTTGCCGCTCCAGCGTCACCAAGCCTAGCCGCTGGAGCGGCCAAAGTGGTGTTCCCACGCTGGAGTGTGGGAACAAGTAAAATCAATAAGTTAGTTCTTAGACAGGCTCTAAGGCCGGTTGCGCATTGTGAGATTCATAGCCTATTTTCTGCTCCTCTTGTTCGCAGGGGTAATCATCCTCGCTGTTTGGCTCTTTGTACCGCTCTCGGACATGGAATACGTCCGCGTATCCCAGGCACCGACCGAATTCATGGTTGCGTATTCCAACGAGACCTGTGATCCCCTGTGCACCAAGCTGTACGCGCCGGTAGATGGGGAGATCTCGGATAAGCCGATCTTTCCGCGAGTCGCCGCGGATTTGCCGCATCCACATGATGATCTGACACTCCGGCATGGCGACCGCCTGATGCTCCGTGGCTATCGGTACGAGTTGCGCCGGAGGAATCTGATCACCGGCGATGAGGGCATTCGTTTGAATAGGCGAATGGATGTCGTCGCATGGCGTGGTCCGGCCGGCAATGAATACATTTCGGCTCTGGATCCCACGGCATCGGAGAACTCTCCTACCGAAAACTATATCGGATGTCGTTAGAGAGCGATCCTGAATTATTTGGCAACGCAACCTACACCCATATTACCCTCCGCGTGGCCTGCTCGCGCGGACCTCGCTTTGCGTGTAGGTTGCGTTAGGCCGCGCCAGAAAACGCGCCTGGTGGAGACAGCATCGAACGCGGCGTAACGCAACATGACGTTAGATCTGTTTTAACCAAACAGCTTCGTAATATCAGATATATAGATGTTGGAATTATAAGGTGACAGCAATCACAACCGACGACATCGGCGAGCGCCAGGTCCATCTGGAACAGATCGTTGCAGATCTACTTGCCGAGGCCAGGCACCGAGGGGCCGACGCTGCCGAGGCCACCGCCGGCACTAGCACCGGATTGGAGGCCAGGGTGCGTTTGGATGCGGTGGAGACCCTGGAGCATACCTGGTCCAATGGTCTGGGCGTTACCGTCTACATGAAAAACTGTAAGGGCTCCGCCAGCACCTCGGATCTGAGCCCGGCGGCCGTGCGTGATACGGTCGCAGCCGCCAGTGCCATCGCATCCCACACCCAGGAGGATCTCTGTGCCGGACTTGCAGCCCCGCAGCATATGGCTACCCGGATCCCGGACCTCGACCTCTTCCATCCTTGGGACCTCCGGGTCGAGGCGGCCATCGACCTGGCGCTCGAGTGCGAGGAAGCCGCCCGCGCCGCGGACGCGCGCATCGTCAACTCGGAAGGGGCCGCCGTCACCTCTCACACCGGGGTCCATGTTTACGGCAACAGCCATGGCTTTATCGGCGGCTATCCCAGCTCCCGTCACGGCCTGAGTTGCGCGGTGCTCGGTCGGGAAGGCACAAGCATGCAACGCGATTACTGGTGGAGCTCCGCCCGTTGCGCGGATGACCTGGAATCCGCCGCGGCCGTCGGTCACCGCGCCGGCGAGCGCACCATAGCCCGCCTGGGAGCGCGGCGGATCTCTACCCGCCAAGCCCCGGTCCTGTTCGACGCCCAGCTTGCGGCCGGGCTGATGCGGCACCTGCTACATGCCATTACCGGTTCCAGCATCTACCGCCGGGAAAGCTTCCTGCTCGACCATTTGGAGCGGAAGATCTTCCCCGACTTCGTGTACATCCGCGAGGAACCCCTCCTGCCACGGGGCCTGGGCAGTACCCCCTTCGACGATGACGGGGTGGCGACCGCGCCGAAGGACCTGGTAGCCGACGGCATACTGCGCACCTATCTGCTCGATGCCTACTCCGCCTGCCGTCTGGGAATGGAGACCACCGGAAACGCTGGAGGTGTGCACAACCTGCGGATCGAGCTGGGAGCGGTGGGCAGGGAGGAGCTGATCCGGGAGATGGGCACCGGGCTGCTCGTCACCGAGCTCATGGGGTACGGGATCAACCCGGTCACCGGGGACTACTCCCGGGGGGCCGCCGGCTTCTGGGTAGAGGGTGGTGAGATCCGGTTCCCCGTGGAGGAGATCACGATTGCCGGCAACCTCAAACAGATGTTCCAGGGCTTGCTGGCCGTGGGGAACGACTGCGACTTCCCCGGCAGCACCCGCACCGGATCCTGGCTCATCGACCGGATGACGATCGCCGGGGAATAGGCGCACTGCGAATGTTCGGTGCATTTGCTAAGATTATAGAGTCTTAGAGGTTCCCACAGGTCGCCGTTAAATCACCTAATCGGCCTTGTTCTGCTTGGAGGACACGATGCCATGTTGACCTTTTCCGAGCTGCATGCACAGAATCACAAGATAACGGAGCTGTCCAACGTCTTCCTCTACCTCGTCAAGGATCGTTCCATGTGCGATACCACCTGCGCCCGTGATGTGTTCTTCGAATACAAGGGGCGCGTCAAGGAACACATCGAGCTGGTAGACCAGAAGTTGTGCAGTAAGCTCATCGCCTACTCGGATCAAGAGATCAAGAATACGGCCGATCGCTTCCTTTCAGGATCGGTGGAGATCAGGAAGATCTTTTCCCGCTACGTCAAGGACTGGTGCTCGGAGAAGCACAAGGTGTTGACCATCCGTGACCACGATAGGTTCGTCAGGGAAACGAGGGAGATGTTCGCCCTGGTAATGGACCGGATTCAGCGCGAGACCGAGCATCTCTATCCGCTCATCCGCAAGCTGGAAGACGGAGAAAAGCTGGCGGCCTGATGCTTTGCGTCCGGTCGACTTGAGTAGTCCCCCAAGCAGGGGCGTTCAGGCGCCCCGGGTGCTTTTCCTACCCTGGGGCACTTTGAAAAATACGGTTTTCGTCTACCACCTAGTTTCAGTCTATTTTTCCTGTATAGGGCTGATGGGTATATTAAATTTCCGCGTTTTACTGACCCTTGGAATGTAAAATAGGCTGAAACTAGGTACTACAGTACCTCCCAATAATCAATGGCTTAGAGTCGCCTGACTGGTGAAAATGCCTATTTTTCAAGGTGCCCTTAACTCTAAACCGAAGATCATCATTCCGGCTGGGAAGCAGGAAACCAGTGGCCGGGGAGGGTAAGTCCGCAGCCAGCAAACCGCGGATCTCTACTGCGACTAAGAGACTGTATAAGAACTCACTAACCTGTAGGATGGGCTGTGCCCACCAAATACTACTGATCGGTGGACACAGCCCACCCTATGGGTACGATTCTATGAAAATCAAATGGCTTAGTTTTTAGACAGCCTCTAAGGGCTGTTGACATAATCGTCGTGCCAATTCGCTAATAGGACAAGATTTACAGGATTAACAGGATTTTTACGCTTGCTGGTTTGGTCAGGGCGTGATCGGGCGTCGGAAATTCAGGAAAGACAAACATCTTGTCAATCCTGTGTAATCCTGTAAATCCTGTCCGATTGGCGTTTCGCGACGAAGCTCGGATTGGGCACTCGGCGGTCTGAGGCCAAGCCTCGCTAGGCGTGTCCGAGGGCAAGATCAGTTCTTGAAGTCGTCGTGACACCTCTTGCAGGTCTTGGCGGTCTTGCTGAACTGCTTCTTCATCGCCGCCTTGTCGCCACCCGCGGCCACCTTCCTCAGCTGAGCGGACTGGGCCTTCAGGGCCTCGTATTTCTTTTGGAACTTGTCCCAATCGAGCCAGATGGTATCGCTGGCGTCGCTCTCGTCGTCGCTGGAATCCTCCGGGAAACCGGCGAGCAGATCGAGCCGGGCGGCAGTGGCTAGGTCCTCGGCATAACGGGCAAAGGCAGCGGGGTCGAATGCCGTCTTGCCCTTGACCATGTCGCCCATAGGGGTGAGGTTATGGGCATAGACATTCATCAAGCCCTGTCGATAGTCGACGGCCTTCTCCACGTCATCGGCCTGGATACAAGTGGAGCAGAGGACGAGTGTCAGGGACAAAAGGCCATTGCAGCGTGTGTACATAGTATTTCTCCCATGATTGGCGGACGAGGATGAGGGTAACGAGAGAACGAGGGAAACCGCCGACTAATGCCGAGCGCATCCGAGTCGCGGCGATCCTGCTTGCATCTCAATGCCGTTAAATTATACCCGTTGCACGTGAATATCTTTGGTAAGCGAGGTGGGGCGATCGTGCCCGAGAGCAAGGCGCGACGAGGAGGAATAGCCAGCCCGATTGCGACGGTGAAGCCGCTAGGCTTCACGGGCATACAGGGATGATGTATACTCCGCGCCGAAAAGCGAAGCAAGGACAGCGTAGCCTTTCGGCGCAACGCTGCTATCGGGTGCGAGCGGCGTGCATCGCGGCGAAATATTCACGTGTAACGGGTGTAACTACGCCAAGGTCCTGTTCGATCCTGGCGCTGTTCAGCGTTATTTGGTGTTGTCCGGGAAGGTGTCTAATCGTACAGGATTACCCAGGATTTACAGGATTTTTTTATTCAATGTAAACATCTTGTAAATCCTAGGTAATCCTGTTTAATTTAGAGCCTTCCAGCAACGCCAAATCACTCAGGGTCTTACCCCACAGGGAATATCCGGCTGCCGGCGCCGTCCGGCTGCCGGGCGAGGGCTGCCTTGAGCGTATCACGCAGGATACGGAGTACCTTGATGCGGGCATAGGGTTTGTCGTCGCCCTCGACTAGGGTCCAGGCGGCATACTGGGTGCTGGTGCGTACCACCATCTCGTTGACCGCGGCCTTGTATTGGGGCCACTTCTCCCGGTTGCGCCAGTCCTCATCCGTGATCTTGAAACGCTTGTAGGGCACCTGTCCACGCTCCTTGAAGCGGCGTAGCTGTTCCTCCCGGCTTACCTGGAGCCAGAACTTGAGCAGAATGGTCCCGCTGCGGACCAGTTGTTCCTCGAACTGGTTGATCTCGGCATAGGCGCGACGCCATTCGGCGTCGGTGGCGAACCCTTCGACGCGCTCCACCAGGACCCGGCCGTACCAGGAACGGTCGTAGATGGTGATGTAGCCGGCGCGAGGGATGTAGCGCCAGAAACGCCACAGATAATGGTGGGCCTCCTCCTCATCGGTGGGGGCCGCGATGGGGATGGCCCGATAGAGGCGGGCGTCGATGGCATTGGTGAAGCGGCGGATGGTACCCCCCTTGCCGCCGGCGTCGACTCCCTCGAAGACCAACACTAAAGAGCGTTTTTTGTGGTAGGCCTCCCATGCCAGCTCGTTGAGCTGCATCTGCAACGCGCGCAGCTCCGATTTGTAGGTCTGTCGGTCGAGAGACCTGGACAGGTCAAGCTGATCGAGCAAAGTGATCCGGGCGCTGGCTACATCCGGCAGCTCGAGGTGGCTGGGGGTACGGGGTGGCTCCATGGCAGGCGGTTGGCTGAGACGGACCTTGATGGCGTGCAGTAAGGTCTTGCCGACGGTGAGGTCCCGGTAGCGCCGATCCTGGGCCTCGATTAGATACCAGGGCGAGATTCCACGGTCGGTATGTCGGATGACGCGCTCGGCGATGCGCTCGTATTTATGATAGTGCTGATGAAATTTGCCCTTCTTCGGCAGCATCTTCCAGCGGCTGCGGTCGTCGCGGGAAAGCTCCTTGAGGCGGGCTTTTTGGTCTTGCTCGGAGAGGTGGAACCAGAACTTGACGACCAGGGCGCCGTCGTTGATAAGCATGCGTTCGAAGTCCACGATGCGATTGAGCTCAGCGTCCAATTCGGCATCGTTGCACAGCCCCTGGAAACGCTGTTCGAGCGGGGTTTGGTACCAGCCACCGAACAGGATGGCCAATTTCCCCCGCGGGGGGAGGGCGTTCCAGAAGCGCCAGTAGCGCGGCCGCTGGCGTTCCTCGTCGGTCTCGTCCCAGAAGGCGAAGGTGCGTACCCCGCGGGCATCCAGCCATTCGTTGAGGCGGTTGATGACCTCTCCCTTACCGGCCCCCTCCACACCCGAGATGAGGATAACCACCGGGATATCAGTCTGCAAGAGCTCACGCTGCACCTCCAGGAGCTGGGTGCGCAATGCCTCCTGCTGGGTCTTGAAGGACGCCTTGTCGACCGTGCGGCCGACCTTGGTTGCCTCGAACATGGGTTTAACCCCTTAGCAATCCTGAATTATTCGGCGTTGTTTTGGGAGGTTTGTCGTGTTGCGTTCGACGCCCAAGGGCTCGCTGGTCGTCTGCCAAGTCAGTGCCGGCATCTTAGGCGATTTCTGCCAAATGACAGACCAGCCTGCTTGTCTTTGCGTCCGTCTTCGGGGTCGCAACAACAGTTACATCGCACAACGATGCGCCTGTTGTCGCTCCTTGAAGACGAACGAATAGCCGACCCATCCTGGTCTATCATTTTCCGGCAATCGCCTTAACGCAACCTACTACACTACATGCCCCCCGCGCTGCCGGTCCGCGCGGACCCCGCGTCAAGTGTAGGTTGGGTTAGTCAGACCCCACAATCAACACCAAATAACCCAGGACTGCACCCGGACGGGCACGGTGCCGAACGCGGCGTAATGCAACACGACGCTTAGGATCCGTCGCAGAGCGGTGAATGCGATTCAGCCCTCGTTCGCCGCGGTATCCTTGCGCGCCGTCGCTTTTTCCAGCATGGTCTTGAGTTCTCCGCTGGCGTGCAGCTCGAGCGTGATGTCACAGCCGCCGATCAATTCACCATCCACGTAGATCTGGGGAAAGGTGGGCCAATCGGCGTAACGCGGTAGGTTCTCGAAGATCTCCGGATCCTGAAGGACGTTTACATGGGTAAAGGGAACGCCGTACTCCGAGAGCGCCTTGGCTGCCCGCATGGAAAAGCCGCACATGGGGAACTGGGGAGTTCCCTTCATGAAGATGACGACGGGGTTGTTTTTGACCTGTTGGTCGATGCGCTCCAGGGCGTCCATTGTTTACCTCTGTGTGAAATACTCGGTTTCTTGCCTTGTCTAGGGGCCGTTGACATAATCCTGGTGCCAACCGCTAATAGGGCAAGATTAACAGGATGATCAGGATTAACAGGATTATTTTTCTGGATGACTGATTACAATATCCTGTTAATCCTGGAAATCCTGTACCATTAGGAGACAGGCTCGCAAAGTCAGGGTCTACTCCTTTTCCCTCCCCCACCGGGGAACAGATTCCGCTTTGCCCATCCTTGGGTTGAATGTCAACAGCCTCTAGAGACGCTTTTAGAGGCACTTTGAACATTCAAAGTGGCCGTGCGGGGTGAGGATGCCCCACCATTTTCGTGCCCACAAGCAACATCGCTTACATGGCATTGACATCCCCCGCTCGTGCCACGAGCGGTCGCCGGTTGGGGCAAAAATCTGAACGGCGTTGCGACAACTCTAAATCTTTCCGGCAATAATATCTCCGGTTCCTGACCGGAAGCATGCCCTGAACGATGAATATCGGTAGCCCTTCATAGCCCCTATTGGGGGCCTCCTTCAAGCTACCTGCTAGGCAGGTGGTTGGTGACTATTGTACAAAACGGACAACACTATGATCGAACGCATCGATGTGGGCGGCCTGCGTGTCGCCAAACCCCTCTACGACCTGGTGAAGGAAGAGATCGCCCCTGGCACCGGAGTCGATCCGGATCGGTTCTGGACCTCTTTCGGGGAGATCATCCGCGATCTCACGCCCCGTAACCGGGAGCTGCTGGCCAAACGCGATGCGCTCCAGGCCCGCATTGACGAATGGCACCGGCAGCATCCGGGGCCCGCCGCGGACCCCGCAGCTTACCGGGCTTTTCTGGAAGAGATCGGCTATCTGGTCCCCGAGGGGGAGGACTTTGCAATTACCACCGAACATGTCGATGCGGAAATCGCCCGGATCGCAGGTCCCCAGCTGGTGGTCCCCGTGAGCATCCCTCGTTATGCCCTGAACGCCGCCAATGCCCGCTGGGGCAGCCTGTACGACGCCCTCTATGGTACCGATGTCCTGCCCGAGGATGGCGGTGCGGAGCGCGGCAGCGCCTATAATCCGGTGCGCGGTGCCAAGGTGATCGAGTACGCTAACGGCTTTCTCGACCAGGCGGTCCCGCTCGCCGAAGGTCGTTACACGGAGGTAACCGGCTATCGGGTAGAAGGTAGTCGACTGGTCGTTACCCTGGCAGGAGGCGGTGAGACCTCGCTTGCAGACGCCGGCGCCTTTGCCGGTTATCGTGAAGGCAATGGACGCCTCGGGTCGGTCCTGCTGGTCCACAATGGTCTGCACATCGAAATCCAGATCGACCCCACCCACCCAACCGGTAAGGATAGCCCCGCAGGGGTGAAAGACGTGGTCCTGGAGGCGGCCGTTACCACGATCCAGGATTGCGAGGACTCGGTCGCCGCCGTGGACACCCAGGATAAGGTCGCGGTCTACCGCAACTGGCTGGGCCTCATGAAGGGTGACCTCAAGGCGAGCTTCCAAAAGGGGGACAAATCCATCGAGCGGACGCTGGACGCGGACCGCGACTTCACGGCACCGGACAGCTCCAAGTTCACCCTGCCCGGACGTAGCTTGATGCTGGTGCGCAACGTGGGCCACCTGATGACCAATGACGCGGTGCTCACGACCACCGGCGAAGCGGTGTTCGAGGGCATGCTCGATGCCATGGTGACCGTCCTAGCGGCTGTGCATGACCTGCAGGGGCGCGGCACCTGCAAGAACTCGCGGGCCGGGAGCATCTACATCGTCAAGCCCAAGATGCACGGCCCCGAAGAGGTCGCCCTGGCGGTGGAGCTCTTCGCGCGGGTCGAGGACACCTTGGGTCTCGCCCGCAACACCCTCAAGATCGGCATCATGGATGAGGAACGGCGCACCACGGTCAATCTCAAGGCATGCATCCGGGCCGCCCGCGAGCGCGTCATCTTTATCAACACCGGGTTCCTGGACCGCACCGGCGACGAGATGCACACCGCCATGGAGGCAAACCCCATGCTGCGCAAGGGCGACATGAAGACCAGCCCCTGGCTGCTCGCCTACGAGGACTGGAATGTGGACGTGGGTCTGGCCTGCGGTCTGCGCGGGCGGGCCCAGATCGGCAAGGGCATGTGGACCATGCCGGACGAGATGCGGGCCATGGTCCAAACCAAACAGGTCCACCCTCAGGCCGGTGCGAGCTGTGCCTGGGTGCCGTCACCCACGGCGGCGACCCTGCATGCCATGCACTACCACCAGGTGGACGTGGCGGCACGCCAGGCGGAGCTTGCCGCCGGTAGTCGCCGTGCCAGCCTGGATACCATCCTCCGGTTCCCGGTCGTCGCCAACCCGACCTGGACGCCGGCGGAGATCCAGCAGGAGTTGGATAACAACTGCCAGGGCATCCTGGGCTATGTCGTGCGCTGGATCGACCAGGGGGTGGGCTGCTCCAAGGTCCCGGATATCAGCGACATCGGCCTCATGGAGGATCGCGCCACCCTGCGCATCTCCAGTCAGCACGTTGCCAACTGGCTCCGTCACGGCATCGTGGACAAGGATCAGGTGCTGGAGACCCTAAAGCGTATGGCCAAGGTAGTGGACGATCAGAACGCGGCCGATCCCCTCTATCGGCCCATGGCACCGGGCTTTGACGGTGTCGCCTTTCAGGCCGCGGCGGATCTGATTTTCAAGGGCTTGGAAGTCCCCAACGGCTACACCGAGCCTACGCTCCATGCCCGCCGACGGGCACTCAAAGCGACCCTCGGGAGCGGCTGAGATCTGGTCTCGGAACGGTAAGATTCCCCGCTCGATTGAGGCGAAGAGGAGCCTGTTTAGCGGGGAATCTGGCCGGCTGCCTCGATTCCGCAGTCGGACACGAGAAATCCGGATTGACCCACAATCCAACTCAAGCGCGCTCACCGAAAATACTCTGCGTCTCTGTGGTTCAAATGCCCTAATGCCAAACGAGCCTTCGAGGTCATGGGTGCTTTCCCGCGTGTCAGTGCACGTCCAGCGGCCCTTCGCGGGGGGTTAAATCGAGCGGGGAGAGGTCGAACAGGGTCGTGATTGTGGGTTTCCACACCGGCGGTTGGGTGGTCTCTTGTTCCTCCGGTGGAGCAGGTTCCTCTTTGGGCGGTACCGGCCGCTGATGCACGATGCGTAGTCGACTGCACCCCTCCAGGGCCTTGAGCGTGCCGGTATCCCGGCCGTAGACGTCTTTCCAAAACAGGACCTTGCCGTCCGCATCCGCCTCCACCGTCCAGTAAGCCAGGACGATCGCCAAAGGCTCCTTGAGATGCACCCAGCGGGTCTGCTTCGAGGCGACGGTCTTCTTGAACCGGGCCCGGTTCCAGCGCTTAGGGTCGTTCAGGACCAGCTCCGCGAGCTTCCAAGGATGTTCGACGCGCACACAACCGGGGAGCTATACAGGTGCCTGGACCGCTTGAAGAGACTCCGGTTTCGGGTGTCGTGGAGGTAAACGGCATGCCGATTGGGAAACATGAATTTGACCTGGCCCAAGGCATTGCAGGTGCCGGGCGGCTGTCGAATCAGATAGGGGAAGCGCGTGGCGGGGTATCTTCCAGTTGACGGACTTGGGCGAGACGGGCTTGCCGCTGCGAGTGACCACTTGCAGGCCTCTCTTTTTCAGGTACCCCGGATTTCTGCGCACGACGGGCAGGATATCCTTCTTCAGGATGGTCGGGGGGACGGTCCAGCTGGGATTGATCTCGAGGTACTCCATCTGATCCCGGAACGCGGGGGTGGGCCGATTGCGACGCCCGACGATGACCCGTGAGCTCCAGACCTGCTGCCCGTCACGGAAGAGCTTGACGCGCTGTTCCGGGATGTTCACCAACAAGAAGTCGTCCGGAAGCCCGCCGGAGATCCACCGCATACGTTCCAGGTTGAGGCGGATCTGGTTCACCCGCTTCGCAACGGAAACGTTCATGACCGCTCGGGTCGCCGGACCCACAACGGCGTCGGCCCCGAGATAATGGCGCCTCTGGAACGCAAGTACCGCGGCCTTGAGCGCCTGGTCGTAGAGCGTACTATCGGAGGCGGGACCGGTGAAGTCACCCGTCGCCCGCAGGCGCTCGCGGATGACGGGCACGCGGGAGTCACGCATGGAGGGCCTGAGTGACCGACCGGCTGGGACCTGCGGCCAACCGCCGGCGGCGGCGGCGATCCGACGATAACGTGCCAGGCTCTATTGGAGTCGCTTGTAGAAGGAATGGCCTGGAGGTCAGGTGCTCGACTGCGACCTGTAGATCCTCCGCGCGGACCACCCGCTCCAGGTCGTCTATCAGATCATTCGCGGAGGCTCCCTTCCCGTGCTTCCGATCCTTACCCAAGCGTTGGGGGTCGAGCTTGCCGTAATGATAGTGATGGATCAGGCGCAGCAGACTTTCACTCAGAAGGATTTCTGCGGCCGCACGCCGGGGGGTGGGTAGATCCGAGGGGGCCCGACCTTGCGTGGTGGCGACGATCTCTCCGGCATGAAAATCGCTCGGTTGGAAGCCCTCATCGACGCTGTGTTCCACCAGCCGTAGCAGGTCATCGACCTGCCGGCTGCTGTGCCAGACGTAACCATCGTCACGGCGGCGGTAAAAATCGTCGAGCAGTCCCACAGATACCAGGGGTACCCCCGCAATGGTCGGCGTGCCGTAGTCCCGCAACTGCTCCAAACGTGCCCGCAGACCGTCGCCCGTATCGGCAATACCAGTGAGCGGCAGGAGGAGTAATCAGGATAGAAAGACGAAATAATAAGTTATGGACTCAACTTGAGGCATAGCTCTGGCGGTTTCTCCTTTGGTCGCCCTTCATGGCGAGCCACAAATTTAGTGTTTTCCTTCGCGGTTTGGATGAAATTCAGAAGTTCGGCTGCTCCCCCTTCAATCCGCTCCCACCCCAGCCGTTCGCCATAGGTCAGGAGGTTGGTGTTGGACATGGCTAATCCTCGTTGTGTCTTCTTTGGCGGTATCAAGCCGTTTCACAAAGGCTTAAAGGTCCAGACTGGTTTGCGGATGTTGAGCCTTGCCCATCGCGGTAGGCGTATCGAACCGCTTGCCCTCCAAGATTTCTGGTACAGATAGAATCTGTATTCTCGGGTATGGCCGCGCCGAACCTTCAATCTCCAGG
>Ga0209679_1000273_pt1 | contig 21684 bp, 16 predicted proteins | sample WorMetHEROISLAND_4_FD_187408 | JGI IMG/M metagenome (GOLD analysis project Ga0209679, IMG submission 187408) | Marine gutless worms symbiont microbial communities from Max Planck institute for Marine Microbiology, Germany - Olavius sp. 2 HERON... ...
TGAGTTAACCGTTCGACAACAAGATTTTCAGATGGTCCTTGTCATTTCTGTGATATTTTGTCAGTGTATTACCTATCAGCTGTGAGATAGAACTGTATGATATGACAGCAGTGACAGGTATTATCTATTAGATGATATGTTGAGAACTCTTGGTCCAGCATGCAACAAACCACTTCAGCCTTAATAGAAGATGCCAACAGTTTGGACTGTTATTGCCCCAGACAATTGTAAAGTGGTGGATCACCCTGCATGTCTACCAGTGTTTGGAATGTCGTCCAGTTACAGAGTGACTGCAACGGGCAAAGTGTCATCAGTTGTCACAATGGTGTGTCAGTGGCAGCATCTGTATATATTCAAAGTATTCATGAAGTACCCTCTAAATCTCGGCTCCGGCTGTATTTCGATGTTTTCCGTAAATCTGACCTTTGACAAGACATTTTTGATATTTTTTCTTCAAAAATTGCCACTTTTTGGTCTATTAATTGAATACTATCAACTTGAATACTTTTGCACTCAGCTGCTGCATAGCAGCACGTTGGTGGATCGCCCTGCATCATCATAGCTGAGTGCATGCTGACATACGGCTGGAGTATTCATTTTATGACCTGAATATCTATTACGTGATTGGTTGATTGCACTTCTGCAGACTAGTTGCTACGTCATTCGGTAAAACAAAAAGTGTGTCAGTTCACTTTAGCAAAGAAATGCTTTTAAATATGATCAAATTTTAACGTAAATTTTCAATTTTTTTATCTCTGGACCCCCTTTTTAATTTTTGAATATTAACCTACTGTAAAGTCAGACGCCGCCCCCTGTAGTGTCTATGTTAGTGACGTGCCCACAATAAACAGTGGTGTTTGTATGTGTTGTTCTGTTTAGTCAATGACTCGTCACTACGTGGTGGCTTTATGTTGAATTTTCTTGACGATGGACAAGGAATGACTCAAGGTAAACAGGCTGTTCTGCAGCTTTCAGTGTCGTTATTATTTCCCAGCTGCTCTGTGTTTGCTCACTTACTTACGCAGTGTATACATTGTGGGGCTGGTGTTTACTGCGTCAGATGTCATACAGGGTAATGCACTTCTGGACATTGCTGCTTTAGTAATTAACAATTTGTATTTAATCTAACTAGCCGCGTGATGAGTTCTCGCAACCAGTTGCTATTTTATAATGCAAATCACCGACCAAAAACGGCAGAAAATCAATTTGGGGCTGAATTATCATGTGTGAAATTCCAGAGCGTCATTTAAGACAAGCCATCCTGAATACTTGTTAATGATATACTTGTGTATGTATGTGATGTGATGCGTTTGTGTTTAATTGTGCAAAGCATTTTTACCCGCGCGACGCTACGCTAGCGTGGGTCTCTGCGACAGCGACGTGTCTGTCTGTCTGTCTGTCCGTCCGTCTGTCCGTCACACGCCGGTATTGTGCCTAGCAGAGCGAAAGCAGGATCGTGAAATGTGCACCATCTGATAGCCCCATGATTCTAGTTTCTGGGAAGGTATGAATCGTCGAAAAATTCGCAAGGGGTCACCCAAAGGAACGTGCCAAATGAGGGTGGGTTGGTTTTTTTCGGCGATTTTCGACCAATATGTCGTCATATCTCGAAAACGGTGCATTTTAGACACAAAGTTACTAAGTACTATGGGACGGTAATAGGAAACCATATGCAGGCTATCGAATGGTGTCACTTCCAATGACCTTGAGTGACCCCTCACCCGGGTTTCAAGGAGACGGTAGTTTTAAAAGGCGAGTATCTCCAAAGCGACACATTTTACAGACACAGTTACTATATAGGATGCTAATAGGAAACCATAGGCACGCTATTGATAGGCAAGCTAACTGTACAGATTACAACCCCACTGCTCTTACGTGAACCGTGCAAACTTTTCGCAAGTGTCGCACTGGCCTTTCTTGTTATAGCAACTGCTGTGTTGTGTAAACTGTGGCTGATAATTAATTTGATTTGCTGAGCTTATTTGCATACATAAGTGCAATTGTTGTAGATGAAGCTTTTGACATTATAACATTCGGTAAATCAACAAAGAAGACACTGGACTCGCAGTTAATTGGCATGTATGGCAACGGCCTGAAATCGTAAGCTGTTTTGTCGTTTTTGTTTATTGTTTCACTTGTAGTTTTACAAGAAAGTTTCAGATGTGTTCGCCGTGACTGCTGTGGGGACAGCTAGGGATGGGGACAAATCCATACGTGGATGGTTGAGGATGAGGACAAATGTTATCGCCATGCGGCCCTCCTACTAGACAACATCTGTTTAGTAATTATTGTCTGGAGGATAAGAGGGAAGATTATCAGAACTAGTTGAGTTCATGTTTCGATTACAAAAGAGATTAACACTATAGTTAACACTTTTTCTTAGAATAGGCCTAAATACTGAGTTAATCATCAACGTGAACTGACGATATAACCGATGTTAACTTTAGTGTTAAGTTCCAACATTTCCAATCATTTGCTGGATAAGAAAAAAGTTAACACGAAATGCTGGCTAACACCAAAGTTAGTCTGAACATTTCTGATTAACACCAACCAGCTTCCATGCAAATGAACAGACGTTTCTACTTAATCTCTCGGGATAAAGAATTTTCTAAGCAGTTTTCAGTTCACTTTTTGATTAACAACGTAAACAAACTAGTCATGCAGTCACGTGATCTCAGGCAGCCCAGTCATAGAAGTCTGGTTCGCTGTCGTCTGCTGTTGTTGTAATGTGTGTTTGATAAATGATAATGTAAAATATTTTATATTATTTACTTCTGCTATGCCAAATTGCTCCGTGATTAACTGTGCCAAATTGCCAATGGATCGAAAAATGGAAGGTGCGCAAGTTTATTTTTTTAATTTCAGATGATTTTCTAATCGCCGAAGTTAATCCGACTCGGTTCTTAGTGGGGTTCAGATTAAGAAATATAGATTAGAAAAAGTGTTATCTTTTTTCTAATCGAAACATGAACTCAGCCCTGTTCTGTGTTGTATTGTTTACCAGCATTGTACACAGTGAACACACACATATATGAGCAGTTCTTACAGGCGTATTAGGGCCTGCTGGTTTAGGTTTAAGTTTTGTTTTTTGGGCCAGTTTATTTGTTTTATGGTTAGTTTTTTTTGTTTTTGTGTATTTTTTGGTGTTTTGTGTTTGGTTGTTAGTACAAGTGCAATTGACTGTCTGGAAAGTGTCATAGCCTCAAAAATGACCTGTTGTGTGTCAATCAGAATGTTAAGCTAGCTGCTCACTCACTGTCTGTCAGTGTAAGCTTATCCCTTAGGGGCCTGAGCTGAATTGAAAGGCGACGCGGTAGTAGGGCTGTGAGAAGTTTATATAGCATTGGCAAGATTTATATAGCGTTGGCTCTCCTTTACTGTAGGGGACTCTGTGCCTGCTTTTCAGGTTAAGCTCGGTGCTAATGACCTAAGCTGTGTTGATGTGCCTTTAAACCCTACTCACCCACTCACTCACTCAGTTTGAATGTGTGTATGTGTGTGTGTTGTGCTCTACAGTGGGTCAATGCGTATCGGCAAAGATCTGATTGTGTTCACGAAGAAAGGTCCAACAATGACGTGTGTCTTTCTGTCACGCACTTTTCATGAAGCCGAGCATATTGATGAGGTTTGTGCATTGACTGCTGCTGCCTCGTAGAGTGTTATTGTTGATTGCAGCTATGCTACACAATGGTTATGGGCCACACATGCACACGCATGCCAGCACTAGTTACCTCCATGAGCTGTGTTTCGCTCACTGGCCTGTTTACTTTTGTCTTTTGTTTTACTTACTTAAATATTGTTGGTGAAGAGCTAATGATGGTGTACACAGATTATTGTTCCGATGCCGATCTTTGACTCACAGACGAGAAAACCTCTTGCAAAGACACCAAAAGAGAAAGAAAAGGTTGGTAAATATTGCGTGATACATATACATTAACTTAACAGCATTTATTAGCAAATAGTTACTTATTTTCTGATATAACCTCACTCACTGTGGAAAAGTAGACTGGTTAAATAAAAACTGAAAGTGGTAGCAAGAGTAGTTGTAATAGCAACTGCCATTACTGCTATGTTGTCTAATGGTGTGTTGTTTTTCTAATACTACAGCACCAGCAGGAGATGGAGCTAATTCTCAAGTACTCGCCATTCAGGACCGAGGCACAGTTCATGAAGGAGTTTGACAAGTTGGACGGTGGCAGCGGCACACTAGTTATTGTCTACAACTTGAAGTTATTGGACAGTGGCGACTCTGAGCTTGACGTCAAGACTGACCAGTTTGATATACTTCTGTCGAATCCAGACACTGGAGACTTTGACTCTGATCAGGGGTACTTCACATGCTGACCGCAATCATTGCATAGATGTTAACATGGAATAATAAATACTCTTTGTTTAGTGCATTGCTCTTCCCCTCTAATAGACAGCATCTGCTCAGTGATGATGTCTGGAGCAGGGGTATCAAATTCAGCTGGATGTGTGTATTGTTTATGTGGTTTATCATGTTAAATGTTGTAGGCCTGTGTCTCTTTTATCTTTGTATCTCTTTTAGCCGTTCAGGCTACAGTTTTTTTATTATTGAGTTGAGTTGAGTTGAGCCTCGTTTGGCAAATGTGCCAGCTTTTTAAACAGAAGCCTAAAAAATTAGACTGTTGCTTGAAATAGTACAAGTATTTTTGTTGATTAGGCTTCTGGAACATGAAAATATTTCTAAGCAAAGTGCCCTTAATGAACAAAGTGATTGATATTTTTGGACCCGGAAGGCGGGTCCCAAAAGCCACTCTAGTTGTTCTTGTTGTTGTTGTTATCTGTTCTCCATCATCCAAAAATCCCTAAGGCTTTCTTAATACGCAGCAGAATGCAACGAAACTGCATACGCATTCGTGCGGACATTGCCCACAGATCTTCCGTCTCAGATTTTTCACTTATTTTCTCATTAATGAGTAATTAGCTAATTCATTAATGTGTATTGGAGCATGTTAAAGTGTTTATATGTGATTGTTGTTGTGCATAAGTTTAATGCCAGAGCGTCGTTCATTCCGTGCATATGCGTCGGTGCTGTACGTTGACCCACGCATGCGAGTCTACATTCAAGGCAAGAAGGTGCGGACAAAGCGGCTTGCTAATGGCCTCTACAAGCCTCATATGTACCGTTACTCGTCAGCCAGGTTCAAGACGCGCTCAGAGAATGAGGCAAAGAGAGCACAAGATGACAGCAAGATCGGTATGAACTGTTTTGACATGATGTCTGACCATTTTCGTTAGTTTGCCCACCGTGTAGCACATTCAGCCAAACTTGCTTTGTGTTCCAGAAAAGTTTCGATGAGATTGGCACATCATAGCTGGAATATATTGTAATTGTCTCTAGCATCTTTGATAGCAGGAGTGAGTCTCTTTTCTGTCTTTCTGTACGTAACCTATCTCAGTAACTTAACGACACATTTTAGTGAGACTTTGTTCAGTTGTAAAACCGTTGAAGCTGTGTTCTGTGTGTGCTGCTGAGATGAGATTTATTAAATGCACAGTTGTCCAACCTCATATTATTAATTCATGAGAGAAATGTCTTAAGGATCCTTAGTGAAAGTTTTAAACTTCCATATAATTCTGCAGAAAATGGTACATTCTTTGCCATAAATATATTGATCTTGTTTTCCGGTAGTAAGTTAATAAAACATTACTGCTTATTTGGTTAAAAAGCAGTGGGATTTTCAGTATTAACAAACAGATTTTTCAGTGGTACACGAAATAATGAGATCATGTAAAAACGGTTCAGTGTATTCAACTGTGGTGATGGCGTCGCTTAGAATTATCAGGTCCTAGCGATTTATTTAGAGGATGTTAACTTTTGGACCACTGTATATACATAATGATGCATAATTAACGGACGCCTAGTGCCAAATGACAAAACTTTTACTATGCTGTCTTTTGGCATAAAAATTCTCACGACTAAGTACGAGATAATGCTGCATGCAATGTTGCTAAGGGCGGATCAAGGATGTAAGCGAACAGCATTCGCGTATCCTGACATCTTGGGATGAACTGGGTCAGCGCGTTATTGATGCGGCAGTCAGGCAGTAGTGCACGCGTCTTTGTGTTTGTGTTAAAGCAAAAGGCGGACACTTTGAACACAAACTGACCCAGTAGCTTAGAATGTTGTTGTTGCTTAGAATGGCATAGTCTACCAGACATTTCTGGTAAATTTTATCAATTTTTGTCTGTTTGTTCAAATGCTATATAGTAGGAACCAAGGGGGTCCGATAATTATGTATACTTGAGTGTGTTGATAACTGCACTGGGTGTATTTGTTGCAGCGGAGAATCACGCAAAAGAAGCCGAGTCCAAAGCCAGGTATCTATTGATTTCAGTGTTGAAAGTGACTTTCGGTTACTTCATAAGACCACCTCATTTTTGCTGTCCTGTTATTGGATGATGACCATGTGACGTCATATTAGCGATGCACTAATTATTCAACCAGCAGCCTATCGTCAGGAGTTACGTGATATTTGAGTAGCAACATGCATGCTAAAACTAGGACAGTCAGCCTCGTTATTGGAGCCGGCAAGTTAACAGACTGTTTCTGTTATACATTTGAGCATTTTTATTTAGCAGTCTCTGTTACAATGACAGCAACTACTACTACTTCATTACTGTTACAGTCAACATCTAGATGTGTTAATTCATTAGAAAACATTGAGAGAATGACTCACTGTTGCATGGCTAACTGTATAAGCTTGATTGCTGTGGTGACTATGATGATGTTTAAACTGAATGTTTATTACAAGCCTGGCTTTGTGCAGGAACCTAGAGAAGAAGTTCGGCTCTACGACTGACAAAGATCAGAGGGTATGTGGCATGTCATGCAAATGATGATTATTGTTTAGCTGTGTGATAGAGTAGCGGTGTGTCACGGTACTTAGTAAATGTCTGGTTGAGTAGCAGTGTGCAGGGTGACCACTTTTCTGAAAATCCTGAAAATGTCACAGAATTTGTCAGCTGTCAGGGAAAAGTCAGGGAATTGACCAAAACTCGGGAAAATATCGGGAATTGTCAGGGAAAAATCTTATCGGGGAAAAATCTTGTCAGGGAAAACTGTTTATTGCTAACATCGTGTTTGGGGCAACACAGTCTTTATTAGCATAATATTAGCATAATATAAGCATAATATTTTTGATGATGCTTTTTTGATGCGTTGCTTTGCGTTATTGTACTGTTATTACAGTTATGTTTTATTGTACTGTTAACATGCATGACATGGGTAATCGCAACATCGTTAAGAATGCCGCAAAGTGTCAGGGAATTCCATGGTGCTGTGTTGTGGTGCTTAGTAAATGCCTGATGTTACAGGCCGAGTTGAGACGAGCTCAAGCAGCTGCTTCAGAGTTGATGAAAGAAGCTCAAGTCAAGAAGCAGATGGCCGAACGCAAACTCAAGTCAGTCTCTGCACACTTTCTGACATTCTGACAGTCTTAACTGCTGTAAAGAACTAAAGAAGTAGTACGTTTGAATGCAGACTGTTGCAATCCAGTGGGATATCGATTGATTAATGGTATTTGGAAGCTGATGCTCGATTATGTAACAATTAGCTCTATCTTTGCCATTTTTGTAGAGGAAATGTTGGTAAGTATCAATGAAGAGGCATGTATATACTGGCACATAGAATCATTGGTTAGTTGGTGTGTGTGTGTGTGTGTATATGCAGGGCTCTTCGTGATCCAAAGTCACTGACGTTTGTGTTTGGGATAAACATCGACAACCGGGCACAGGACGGCATGTTTGTATATAACTGCAGTCGGCTCATCAAGATGTATCAGAAAGTTGGACCTCAAGCTGACGGCGGAGTGTCAGTTGTCTCACTTCTGTCTTACTGCTGTAACAGTAAACCATTGTTTGTAGCAATTGTTCAAATTAAGTACTAATAAACGTTGAATGAATTGAGTTATTACCCCGCCCACGGTAGGGGGATGGGGTATTGTAATCGAGCGATTTCTTTGTTTCTTTGTTTGTTTCTTTGTCAGCAACATTACGAGAAAACTGCTGGACCGATTTGCATGAAATTTTCAGGGAAGGTGCGAAGTGACCATGGGAAGACCTGATTCAATTTTGGGTCAATTCGGGTAAATGGGTCGGCGGGTCGAAGGTCACGTTGTTTGTTATCACCGGCCATAGCTCAGAGGCGTTAACAAGTCACTATCATTCGCAGCAGGAGCCAGGGTTTGTTGTGCCCCACACCACAGCTTGTTGTATATTTAATGATGTTTGCATACAAAGACTGGAACGAAAATGGTTTGTTGGTAAGTTTTGCTTATGTAACACGTTCTTATTAAATTGCTGTATATATCATAAGACTGTGCTGTATTTTCACGGATTTTGTTTTCAGGCAGACCAGTTGTATTGTTCTGTTAGTGTAGTGTATGCACTGAGACATCCATTGTTTGTTTATGTAGTTTCTGTTGTTGTTGCTTTTTGTTGCAGCTTCTGCAGCGGCGTTGTTGGTATGTAGTTTGTTAAATTTCCATCATTTTAAAAATGTTGACCGGAGTTAAGAACTTAGTGGTGGCGAGTGATTTTTCATGTTGAGCTCATTCATTGGATGCAATGTAATGTTTGATTCTTGTTGTATTTTGTTGCTTTATTATGCAGTCCCCAATGCTGTCTGTATGTGTGTATGTGGAAAGTCAATTGCTGTGCACCCAGTTATTGACTGTTTCATTGCTATAGCATAGCGTGGGATAATAAGATCAGTCCCAGTTGTGCACGCACGCGTGTATGTATGTCTTCTGTCTGTGGTCACTCCATACGGTCGCAGTTTTTAGTGAACTTCTACAAAACTTTTCACTGCCTTTTACGCCCAAAAATTATGACCTAGTTCATTAGGCATCAAAATTTGGTGTTGCCTTCCCCTATTTTGCCCCATTTCTTTCACTGCTGTAATACGTGTTTAGTGGGAACACGGCGGCAGTGAGGCACGTCGACCAGCTGTGATGGTTAATAGCTCAGACGATGCTTCTCGCAATGTTGAAAACTGCTATAACCTTCTGTTTTCCCCCTGAAACAGGAAATTGACATCCAGTGCATTTTCAGTAGGAATATACTTGGCTAAACATTTGACATGACATATTTCAGCAAGTGTGTGAGATAGAGGGACATTTTTATTGGACCACCATATATTGCATGTCCAGTGGTCAAGTGGCTGATGACATCACGTGCCGCAGAAGGTCAAGGTCCTGACCCCAACATTTGAGGCTTAATCTCAGCCGTGTGAGATAGACGGTTGAGCATCTGTAGTGAACCTTAGTAAACATATTGTAAATCTGGCTGATGCATGATGGTTGTAGAATAATGTTTAAAAAAGAGTTAATTGCAACATGCAGCACAGCGATGTGACAAACACCTATGTACACAAAACATGTTTCTAGTTGACAGCTATGCTTCTACAGTAATTAACAGTGCTTTCAATGCTGTACATACCCAAATTTTCCAAAGCTTTTAATGATGCACTGTGTTTTCATGTTGTTGTACAAAGTGCAACTAGTACCGGTAGATGGTAATCAGAACTGTAATTAGTACCCAACAGCTTGATAATCTTGTGTGTAGGGTTTGTGGATGTGCCATACCTGGTACTGGAGCCAACACACAACAAGCAGGATTTTGCTGATGCGAAGGAATACAGGCTGTTGCTACAGGCAATGGGTGAACACATGCTGCAGTACTGGAAGGACATCGGCATTGGTATTACTTACTTACTGATTACTTCTGACTAAACATCTGTCTTTGTTTAGCAAAATTTTAACGGAAGTTTAATGTGGTGGTACTGTGTGGTGTCTGTGTTAGTCTTGATGCAGCCATCAGCTAATGAACAGTCAAACCTGTAGTATACTAGGCCTTTACCCCAGAATCAATACTATCTAAGCTGCTATTCCTGACTAGTCCAGTTGAGGACAGGAAGCTGAGTTGGCCTGATCGTACATCTTGCTCAAGGTGGCTTGCAGTGAACCGTGTGAGCGTTGAACCTGTGACATTTCAGTCAAGTCTGAAGTGATCTACCAGTAGAACTAGAGCACTACACCCGTCAGTTCTGTTGTAAATTGTAAATGGTCGACGATTGTGTTACCATTAAGAATTTGATTAATTTAATTAGGGAAATTAATTTTAATTTTCACATTAGTCAGTTGGTGAGCATGTGTGTATGTGTGTCTGTAGCTACACAAGGTGTTACAAAGTTCTGGTACGTATTATACTTTGTGCGTTTGTGTTCATTGTTAGTACACGTGACATTTCGTCTGCATCTAGTGGTAGTAGCTATTTCTGTGTGTAGCCGTTGAGATGTAAGTATGCAAAGCATGAGCTGAATTGAAAGATGACACAGTAGTAGGGCTACATGAAATGTATATAGCGTTGGCAAGATTTATATAGCATCGGATCTTCTTTGCTGTAGGAGACTCTGTGCCTGCTTTTTGGGTCAAGCTCAGCACTGATGACCTAAACTGTGTTGATGTGCCGTTAAACCCTACTGACTCAATCACTCAGTCACTTTTTAGTGAGTTTCAAGAGCTCATCTGTTAAATGCTTTAGCACATTAGAGGTTTCTTAAATGATATGCGCTATATAAATGCACGTTTTACTTACTTAACTTACTTACTTACTGTTGTAGGGAAGGTTTCGGCTATGTCAACCCAAACTGGCGAGATCCGCCGTCGACTGATCAGAAATATGTGCGCAAAAGGGCAATGCAAGTGCAGATTACATTACAGTGTGGTCAGTAGTTTGATTTTGTTATTGACAGTGTCCAGTAGACAGTGATGAACACTCTCCAGTAATGAACAGTGATGAACACTCCTGCTTGTCCAAGACATTAATCTCAAACATCTGTACCGAGTGATAATGTTATGTTTCCTCTCCGTCTTTCTTGTGTATATCTGTTTCTCTCTTCTTTTTTGTGTTTTTATTTTTGTGTTTTACTTTGTGCTGTAACCTGTACCTTGTGTACGATTAAATAATAAATAAATAAAGCATGCATTACACAAACTGACACAGATTTTCCAACCGTACGTTGGTTTTTAACATAGAGCCATTTCATTCAATCAATCAATTAAAAACTTAAAAACATGCCATATGTATGTAGGTAGTCCTATTTGTAGGCGCAGTGATCCAAAACGATCAGAAATTATGTTATAACATAAAAGGCCAAAGTTTGAACAATGCAATTAAATATTCTTTGTATAGCTGCTGGTAAATGAACTACTCGAAACCATTTAGTAACTGTTCAGTCACTGTATACATTGAAAAGTCCTCCTTTTCTTTCTATGTTTTTTTTTTGTAGAATTATTTAGTTTTTATTTAATTTTTCAGTTAAACCGTGGAACATGGGCTGTTGGGTGTGTCTCAGATGATGATAATTTTATCTGTCAACTTTACAGATTTGTGTCTGAAGTGGCGGATACTGCCGTTCTCTTCAAACAACATCGGCAAAGTGTTTCCAGATGACTGGATCTGTTCTCTCAACCCTGATCCAGCTCACAATCGGTGAGTACTTCTTTTGTCAGTGTCTAGCCAGTAAGATTATGTTATGTAGCGTGAATGTTTATCTGTGTGCTAGCTATTTGCTGGAATAGCAGTATAGTGGGCTGTGAATTACTTGCATAGTGCTTGTAATGTCAGTTTCTAGATAGTAGCTTGGAATACCAATGTAACCGTAAGGTAAGCCGTGGGTATGAGTGTGAAGTCGCTGTGTGTCATCGTAGCTGTTCCGCAGTGGAGGAGAAACTGAACATGCCTGAAGGAACGCTGAAGAAAGTGGTAAAAACGAAGGAAGAAAAGCAGCGAGAACTGCAGGAGGTCAGATTTGCTGTCTGAAAACCGCTAAATGAACGTATGTCTGTGTATATGCATGCGTGTGTGTGTGTGTGTGTGTGTGTATGTGGTCATTAAATATAGATTAATTTTAAGCAATTTTTCCAGTGTGTACTAATGCATTGTGTTCCAGAAAATACAGAAAATACTGCACAAAGTTTAATGCACGTAACTTTCGGACTGTGAATCACAGAGTCGTGCAGTTTTCACCAACGCGATCAGAAATTACGTTATAACAAAACTGCAGAGTTTGAACAATGCAATTAAATATTCTTTGTATAGCTGCTGGTAAATGAACTACTCGAAACATTGGTATCAGCAACAATTTGCTTGCGAAGTGTTGTTGCTGGGATGTAAAACTAAGTTTTAGAAAATCAGTCCAAGGGTTTCGGTGTTGGAGGACCCAGAAAAATGGCATTTCCTTTCCCTTCCCTTAGTTTCACTTACGTTAGTGGCAGCACTACCATGCTGCACTGTGATGGCTTGTAGACAGTGAGTATATGTGATGAGGTTAAACTGTGTTGTAGGAAATAAAAAAGAAACAAGAACGACTGGAAAAACTGGTAACACAGTAATTTACATATTATTAGTTTGTCTATTAAATGTTTGCAAGTGTTAGTGGAACATTTTGCTAGCACATCTGCTAAGTACACTGTACAGGCACAATACAGTGTGAGTCAAAAAGGAAGACACCATACCATAGTCTTGTCTATGTCTTTACCAAATATTGATCAGTTTAAAAACATGCTTTCACTGGTACATTAAAGCAATCACTGAATGTGCCTATGTCATCAAGCAATAGAATTTGATGCTGGCCTAAGGGCAATGATGTTGTGTGGCTGGGAAGGTAACAGCAGGCCTGGCTGGAAGTAATGGCCGACTACTGCTGGGTTTATGATTAGTGTCACCTGTGTTGCAGACTGCCTGAAGCCAGCATCAGCTCCAGCGTCAACACCTGTATTGAGTATGGGACTGTACACCGTGAGCCATAAAAAATGTGCCACTTTATTTTGGACTATAACTTCTGTGTTTCTTGATGAATTTTTACCTTTCTTGTACCAATTGAAACAGGAATGAATATTCTACAAATTGCTTACTTAGTGGTTCTTAATTGGTTGATGTATTTATACTGTGAGGATTGACTTCAAAATGTGCTATTTTGTATGGTTTTAATTTTATCAGGTAGTGTGGAGGCGCAGTTAGAATAAAGATGTACATTTTGTGACTCCTCTGTGGAGTATTCATTCCTGTTTCCATTGCTACAAAATCCACCAAGAAACATGGGAGTTATGGTTCAAAAATAAAGTGGCATGTCACATCCACCGTCAGTACTCATTGTGTAGGCCTACTTACAGAGGGATAATCGAGGTGAGTTGGCCTGGGTGGTAGCCGGCTGTGCTAGCTCGTCATACAGTAATTTTATTGATGTGATTAATGCCATTGCCACTGTGTGCATATTTTGTTTAACCAGCCCAGTTTATCGGAGGTACGAGGGGCGTTCCATAAATAAGTTACAAAACGGCGTCGTTCTTTTAATTTTCAAAATATGAAAAATCCAAAATATACATTTTGTAAGTAATTTAATTCTTGAGTACCAGCTGTGACTTACTTTATGTTGACCTCACTGTGACGTCATTTATAAACATAAAATATAGTGACATTGCCATTGATTGCATTCCATAAGGAGCAGCATTCTGTTGTTCCCATTCTGTAGGCAAAGGGCTTAGTGCAAATGCCATTTACTCTGAGATGCATCCAGTGTATGGTGACGAGTGTTTTATGAGATCAGCTATACGTGTTTGGTGTAAGAAGTTTGCTCGTGGTTGTTGATGACGAACACTGACTGCCATGTTGTTTCGACAGCCGATGCAAGGCAGCAGTCGATTCGCTCATCTGATGTGACCGGCATGTGTCGATTTCAGACACTGTTCGACAGACTGGTAATTGGCGATCTTCAGTTCACGGAGTTGTCCATAACCACGAAAGGCATTTGCACTAAGTCCTTTTGCCCACAGAAACGACTTACAGAACTCTTGTTACTTATGAGATATTTTCAACAGTAATGTCGCTACCGGTATATTTAACGTTTATAAATGATGTCACAGTGACGTCATCATAATAAAACTCACAGGTGGTACTCAGAATTAAATTACCTCCAAAACGTATATTTTTGATCTTTCATATTTTGAAAATTAAAAGAACAACACCTTTTTGTAACTTAATTGTGGAATACCCTTGTATTTCAGGAGAGGTTGGTTCCTAAAAGTAAACTCTTGGGAATTGTTGTGGCAGCACTTCTTACATGCCCGATGCCCTTCCTGTCGTCCAGTCAGCAGCATCAAAGCACTGAAGACACATCATGCGTTCATGCATTATGCAACATTATTGAAACTACAGGGATTTCTCTGAACATGGAAAACTCGGGGAATTCTGTGCAACCTCAGAGAAAAATTGTAACAAAACGAAGTATTTTTAGTTCGTCATTCAAATATTTGTGTAAAACAGCTGTCGGTAGTACATCTGTGGCCACCCTGAACTACTCTTGAGAGTTTCTGTTGGCAGACGGTGACAAGTGCCACTGCAAGTAATTCAGCAGCTCAGAAGAAAGCTGCAGTTCAGAAGCCGCAAAATGAAACCCGCGACACTGATGATGATGACGACGACGATGACGACGACGACGACGACGATGATAACCATCGTAAAGCCAAGACTACAGCACGGGATAAAAAGACAGTTGGAAAGGTATTTATTTTTGTGTGTGTTTGTCACTGTACTGATTGTAGTGTTTTGTTTACTGCTGTTCTGTATTAGTGGTGATACAGTGAATGGCTCAAAGTTAGTAACCAACATGGTGGCAGCATACAAAATGTAAAGCAGTAGTCAGTAACAAAAAACCATAATTTTCTGTGTGAAAACAAACATTTTACCTCAAGTGGTCAGTATTTTGTGAAAAATCCCTTTCCAACTATTACTGATCCCTGTTGACTTGGAATAGATGCATACAGATTTAGAATATATCCAACAGGCAGCGACTTTCAAATCTTGCAGAGTGCATTCATCAACTCTGTGCACGTTTTGACCATATCATTCTCACTCTGTAGCTACTGTTCAATTGTACGCTATACATTTTCTATTACATTCATGTCTGAAGACTGTGCTGGCCAGGTCATAGCAGGAATTTTCTTCGTAATTTTCCAGTCTTGTGTAAACTGAAACTGCATGTTGGTGTTACCTTCAACTGGTACCAGACTTGATTACTAGCTTGTACCATGTAACCATAATCTTTGTCATGTTTTACTTGCACCAAGTGACCTAATTTATATTGGCAGAAAGGCTGGTAATGTTCCGTGGCAGGGTCTTCTTCCTCGGTGCAGCTGTGCTGTCAGATCGAGCTAATTGGGTGGGTGGGTGTGTGATGATAAGTAACACTTTTTGCATCTAGCAATATCTCGGGAACTACAAACTATCTGAAGTTGAAACTTTGCATGTAGATACAGTATGGTATGTGGAAGACTGATGCTCATTGCCTTCATTCCAAAAATCTCTGGCTGCTTTTGTGGATGAACCTGGATTACTTTTTCCATCAGCAGTGCAAATATCATCATGCTTTTACTTTATGACAGTTTGCCAGAGGGCACCATGACATGCTTTACACTGAAGGAGGGCATAAGTGTTACAACAGTAGTACTTTTGCACTATATTTGTGTGAAAAGTGCCAGGGACACTGGAGACATAAGAACTTTGCTTGTGTAAAGTAATGGCTAGCCTCTTCTGTAGGATTCGTGTTATGATTAACATATCCTGCATATTAACTGCTTATAGGTAGACACTGAGGTTGCCTATGGAACCTTATTCTTACATAGTCTCTGGCGTTTTTTAGTATATATGATTAGTGAAGTTATGCTTTTACTACTTCATTTTTACAACATTGTTTTTTCTATCATTTCTCCATTAACCGATCTTGTTTCCGTTATCAACCTTATCTACTCAGTTGATTTTATTATCCTTTCAGGCACTGAATAGCCCTGATGGTGCTGATGTGCCATTAAGAATCTGCTCAATCACTCACCCAGTGAAGTTGTGTGTACATGCTGCACATGCAGTGTATGTTGTTTGTTGGGTGTGTGATAGCAGACAGTAGTTGCATCACTACGCAGTTCAAAGAGAGCAGTGACACACACTGACAGTGATGACAATGACAAAGACTGGGGCAAGGCTGCAGCCAAGCGTAGCCGCAGTTCTGCTACAAAGCCGCGGCGGGTATCTGTTGCAATACTGTTATTGCTCTCTGTCTGTCCTGCTCTTATTTTGTACACTAGTTTGTCTTTTGCAAAATTGCTATGTTGTTTTCTCTATTTAAGGTGCCAACTTGTAGATCCATCAGAATTTTTAAAAATGTAGTTTTTAAAAAGTAGAACATTTTTCGAGGGCGATCAGCTGTGTTGCAAAAGCAAATTGAAATGAGTTGAATTTGTGTGTGAGTATGTGTGACATTGTGTGTGTGTGCAACTGTTGATGGTAAAGGGTTGTCTGTCTGTCAGTCAGTTATATGCTGACAGTTGGACAAGTCATCAGCTGTCATACTGTGAACGGCTGTAGCCATCGTGAGACAACGGCTTTGTCACGATGTAGTGGTTTATAGTTCATTGAGCAGGCGCTTTAGCATAGCACATACATTGTGGCATAGGTGGTTGGTATTATTGTATACAACATTTCTGGTAAAACTTTCTGACTCTGAATAAAAGAAAAACGACTTGAAGGCAGGACTGATTTCAGTCAATTCAGTTGATAACAAGATGCAGCTGGAAACGTAGTGGAAATCTGGCTGGATTTGGATACCTGGGTTAAATATGGACACGACAGTGTTTATGGTGCTATTATCACCTGATTCATTTGATGAATGCGGAATGGCACCAGGTGCCACCGACCTTTGAACCTATCGGACAGTTATAGCGTCTACACTGTCGCCATTTATTAGTACTCAGCTCAAAAGCTGATACTGATTTTACCGTCTCAAGTAGGGAGAAGGCTGAGTTGACCTGGCTGGTTGGTTACATACAGAGATGGTTTACCTGTCCAATGCGCATACAGTCACCCATCCAAGTAGTAACCAGACGTGGCACAGAGCAACTTTGTTGATCAAGACCAACACATTACCACTAGACCAAACTGCCAGCCAGTAATAGTATGTGAGTACTGTATACTGTACTGTATGTAAGTACTGTATACTGTACTGTGTGTAGGTTGTGCTGAAGGAGTCGAGCTCCGATGAATCTAGCGATAATGAAAAAGCGGACATCACTACCAGAACTACTACTGCTACTACTACTACTACTGCTACTGCTGCTGTGGCAAATGATAAACAGCCTCATGTGGCAGTGAACAGCTGTCAGAACGGTGAAGCATTCAACGGTAATTTTGTTCCTTCATGGTCGTAATGATGGTGGTCTGATAGTGATCTGTTGAATTCGTCTTTGTCTTGAATTTATCTTTATCTGTTATGTTGACGTTGCGTACAAGCGTTAATGATGATAACAAGGTGACAACAGTGGATGTTTAAATTACTTTGGTACCAGCTCACCTGGGTGTCCTACAGTGAGTGGCTGAAAGTTAGTCACCAAGCTGGAAAACATGGTGGTCCTTGAAAACAATGCCGGACACAAGACAGCTACATAGTGTTTGTTGCTGGCAACAATAGACGATGTCTGCGTACGGCTAAGGAGCGGCATTAAGTTAACAGCCGGTGAGAAAATTATCGTGTTAAAATAGATTAATGAAGACTGCTCACGCTGGTGTCGGAAAATATGCAGGAGTTAGTAAAGTGTACATTACATATTTTCAAAGCAATATGTAGTTGTAAAATTCTTGAAAGTCTGCCTCGAACGAGATGATAAAATTTGGCTGCCTGAATTCTTGAGTAAAACTGAAGACGTTTGCAATTTTGGGCTGCAAACTGTATGATGGCTTAGTAGTAACTCTGGTACTGGTTGAAGGTAATATTGATGTGCTGAAGTATACAAACATTTTGAGTGTAAATTTAGAGTCTGCTGTTGTGAAACATTTCGTGGAACAGCCTATTATGACAATTCACCAACGCACATTTCCAAATATACATAATAGTGGAAAATTACAGAGAACATTCCTGCTTTGACCTGGCCAGCACAGTCTTCAGACATGATTGTAATAGAATATGTATAGCGTACAATTGAACAGAAGCTCCAGAGTGAGTCTGACAAAGCACATTCAGAGTTGATGAACGCAGTCTGCAAGATTTGGAGGTCACTGCCTATTGGATATTCTGAGTCTGTGTGCATTTATTTTAAGACAGCCGGATGAGTAATAGTTGGAAAGGGGATTTCTCACAAAATACTGACCACTCGTAGTAAGATTTGTTCATTTTCGGTATAAAAAAGTTACGTTTTTAAGCCTCCGCCACCGATAGGTAGTTTTATGTTTCCGCGATATCTCCAGTATCTGTTGACAGATTTTCGCCAAACTTTTGTCACTGGTGCATCTCGGGACAGAGATGAACTGATTAGATTTTGGGGTCAAAAGGTCAAAGTTCAAGGTCACACCATCATGGCGGAGGCGCACAGCACTCGACGCTACTGTCGAGTGCAACTTTTTCTAGTTTGTTGTTGATGTCTGCTTTACATTTTGTATACTGCCGCCATGATGTAACTTTTGGCCACTTACTATAGAATGAAGTGGGTTGTGTTCATTGATAGTGCCATTCAACTATACGGTAGTTGTGTTGTATTGATAGTATATAAACTCGTCATGTAACTTGTAATCGTGTATTGTAAGTTATAGACAATGTAGTCAGTGAGTCGATGAGTGAGTGAATGAGTGAGCCACTGTGGTCAGTGTTAGTGATGTGGTCTGTCTGGTTTGCTGGTTTGCTTGTAGGCAGTGCCGGCGACAGAGTTGAAGTTCGACTAGAAAACATTTGGTTTGTATGATGTTGCCGTGCACTCTACAGGGTGACCCAAATTAAAATGCCCCAGCAGTAAACGTGCAGTATCTTGACAATGGCGTGAAATTTTGTGACAATTTCACGCATTAATTTTTAACTAATCAGTGAATAAATCCACAGGATCAGTTTCTTACGCCTCTAAAAGACAAATTTGCAGTATTGAAAAGGTTGCAGTACCAATGTCAAATTTTACAGTCTTGTGTTTTTATTATAGCTGGTTATTATCTTGTGATATAAGCTTATTTAGAGCACCGTAGAGCTGTGGGCGTCACAATAACGTAATTCAGTCGATTTTGTTGTTGTTTTGTTCTACTTAATCTTCACGCCCTACAAATATTTAAGAGCTAAAAGTGACTTTTCTGTCGATCTGGAATGACTTGCTGCAGGATCCCATTGACAGATCAGTATGAATTTCACCAAGCAATTAAGAGCATGCGTCAAAGCCAGTAGTGGAGATTTTGAATACCTGATGTGATGTGACTCACAAACTGCAAATTTGTTGCTACAACATTTTGCACCAGTTGTTCGGCTACTATTTACAAGCTGTCGGTTTACCAACAAATCACGATTTAAATCGATTTTTTTGTCAAAACAAGTGATTTAAATCATACTGATTTTCATGTTTTTCGATTTATATGGTGCTGTAATGAAACTTTGATTAAATTAACTGTTGCTTAGTTACTTTTTGCTCAGCAAGAGTATAACCGGAAATAGCAGAAGCAGGGCGGCCATGTTGTTTATGTGATTGAGCAGACAGACCAGTTTCAAAAATTTGGTAAAACCTTGGCGCGAAAATAGGAATTTAAAAAAAGAAATAAAAATCTGATTTAAATCAAAAAAATCTGATTTAAATAAAAAACTGATGTTTTATTTTTTAAAAAAATCATGATTTTTCCAACCCTGCTTGATTACAAAACAAGAAGCAAATGCATACTTAATGTAGAAACTGCAGTGGAAGACTGCAGTGTCACTGCAGTTGTCGGCGAGAAGCGGAGTAGTTTCATGTACAATACTGCAACACGCCTATAGTTTTCCTGTGATGGTAAATATCACTGCCATTTTTGAACACCGGCAAATAATGTCCTGCCTGACACGATATCAGAAAATTGGTCAACTTTTGGAGTCAGTAGTCAAAAACGGCACAGCCCCAAACAAAAACACTAAACAAAGGCACTTTTTGGCATGTCCATGAAATTGATCACCCGAAAACGTATCCCGTGCTGTAGCCCCATATGTGAAGGATGTCCAAAAAGCCTTTTATGCTGTCTTTGGAAAGCAACCGTTAACAGAAAAATTTCAAAATCTGGCTCTGATGTGATTAATGTGCAGACCAATTCACGTGTTTGGGCTTAGTTCTGTGAAAATTGGTGGATGGTAGGTAACCAAAAAAATGCATGATATACTAGACCGAGAAGAAAGCTTTCAGAACCTTTCCGATGCCACCAGGCAGAGCCACTGGAATAATTACACCAAAGATTCTTTAGGGTTAATCTTTCCTGACCCACCATCCATTTGCCAAGTTTTGTCCAAGTTGTTCCAGGTTTTGAGGAGATTTACTCGAAAGTGTCTCCCGGCATCATTACAGTATCGGCGTGAAGCCTACCTGCTTCTCGTAGACAATGTAGAATAAACTAATACATGATGAATATTTACAAATTCCATCATTACCACTATCCCTCTGGGATTTAAACCCGGGCTGTCCTGGTGGACTTGTGCGTTCTGGTTGGCAACGCTAATGACTCAGGCATCCTTCTTCCAGTGGAGTTTGGTGGGAGAGTAAGTCATAGATTTCAGATGAATGATGAATCTGCTAGTTTGATTCTAATCTTTGATACCTGTATGTAAGATGTTACAGTTTAACTAATCTAACAAAAGCCGATTGGTGAACATGTTAATAACTTCTCCAGTGCCAAGAAGCTTGCTAGTGCTTTTGCTGTTTGTACTGAAATGTCTTCTTTCGTTCAAGGTTATCCGTCACATTGCTTGTGACGTAGATTGTAGCTGTGCTGTATTGCAGAGCACTGACGTGCGTCATGGTTATGTGTTGTCTGCTAATGGATGAGTGTGTTGTGTGGTAAGCAGGCAGCCTGGACTTGTTACTGCAACTAACGGTCCAAACACTAAATGCCGAGTCCGACTGGACAGAGATATGGCTGAAAAATGGTCGGTATCACTTGACTGAAATTTCTGTTGAAAATGAACAGTTTGGCTTATTGTTTGCTTCCAGTAAAACTGATGTGTGATGCCATCTGTTTGCTTGTGTTGTACAACTACTACTTTGTCAAACTGGCTGATTTTGTCAGAGCTACTTTAAGTCCCCCACTTGGGAATTGTTGGAGCACAGGCCAGATGCCCTTCCTGTCACCCAACCAACAGCACGAAAGCATTGAAGGCTTGTATGCTAGAAATATGTCGAGTTCTAGGAAAGTCGGGAATAAAATAGTCGATAATAATTAAATAGTGAAATTGATGTTGGAATGGCTAATGAGAGCTGTGGTAATCCATCAAGTATAATAAATTTTCCGGTGTACTTCTTTGAGACCATTATAAATTTTACTGAATGTTTGGCATCATAGTAGATTGAGGCATTTTGATCACAGGTAAAGGTAAAGGTAAAGGTATGTGCTATAGCACTGCATACACATGAACTTGTGACCAGAAGCGCTTTACAATCTCGGAAGTGGCAGATGATTGGCATGAGCTAATGATACCGCGGCACATCCATTGCCCACGCTAGTGAACAGTTGGACTGCAGTGCAGCACACAGACATACCACCGCCCCAATCAGCCACACTGGGGCCTGGGATGAGAATGAGTGGGTGCAAAGATGAATGAATTGTGAATTATCACCTAGAGACAAA